>Ga0316204_10000137_pt1 | contig 303705 bp, 252 predicted proteins | sample 6monrhotite_MG_2_FD_205661 | JGI IMG/M metagenome (GOLD analysis project Ga0316204, IMG submission 205661) | Microbial mat bacterial communities from mineral coupon in-situ incubated in ocean water Damariscotta River, Maine, United States -... | ecosystem: Environmental > Aquatic > Marine >... | reverse complement strand
TGGTGCGTCGGTATTGAGATGGGTTAGAAAGTCTACTGTTTCTTGAATAGTAGAATCCGGTAAACTTAAATCAAATAAAATAACATCAAAATCATCACTCAGTATTTGTTCTTTTGCTTCATCTAAGTTTTTAGCATGAATGACTTTACCAACGCCATAATCAAAACCGACTAGAGCCGACTTTACTATCGCGTAATCTTCGGGATTGTCCTCTACTAGTAGTATTTCCATATTGCCTTCTCTTCTGTACGAGCTTATCGGTTGAAACTGCCTGAGCGCAACCTAGGTCTATCATAATTTTATTTATGCATTTGGTGTCAACGGATTTAGTTAGAAATCCTTATGCTTCAAGCTGCATACACTCTGCTCTTTCAGATTCAATTGTTGAAGTAATAACCGTTACAATTCTTATGGGGTCATAAGCCGATTTATTTATAATTTCCTTGATTGCGGTTATTCCATCCACCTATGACCTCTTAATGCCTAAACATATAATTTCAGCAATTTTTTAACTTAGACAACTTAGATTGGTTTTTCCTTGGAACTCGGTTAACTTGCTACAAATAGTAGAATAGAACTAAAAGTACTACCTACTCTTGGCACCGAATCCAGCTGGATTATTCCATAATTTTTATCGACGATTACTTCGGCGACCCTAACTGGAACAATAGCAAAAACTATAACTGAGCCAGCACACTTGCGAAAATTAGATCATTCCATTTAGTATAGACAGTTTTCGGGGAATCGATCGGGCTTTAGCCTTTAGAGACAGTGAAACTCTGATTCAACATTAGGTATAAATTATGTGCGGAAGATTTAATGTTATTGACGATCCAATTACTCAATCAATCATGGAGCTATTAGGGATCAAGTTTGAAGTCACTACCAATGACAATGTGTGTCCTAGCGAATTAGTCAGCACTCTTAGCCTATCCAATGGCAAGATTACTCAAATTAATTCTAACTGGGGTATTAAGCCAGACTGGGCGAACAAGTTACTAATTAATGCTCAGTCAGAGACTGTGGCTCAGAAGAAAACCTTTAAACAAGCGTTTCTTAGTCATCGTTGTTTAATTCCGTTATCTGGGTGGTACGAATGGTTAAGTAACGACCAAGGCAAAAAACAAAAGTACCTATTTTCAAATGACGAACAGGTATTTTATATGGCAGCGATTATGTTTCAAAAGCAATCTGAACCAGAAGTAAACCTTGCTTTAGATCTATTTGGTGAGCCCCTAGAGAAAACCCAACCGAACAAGCAGTTTGTCAGCCTGACAACACGAGCCAACCATCAGTGTCAGCCAATTCATTCTAGAATGCCCTTAATCATACCAAAGGAAAGAATTCGTCAGTGGTTAGATTCTGAAAATGAACAAGCCGTAGAGCTTTTACACGCTGAGTTGCCTTCAATCAACATTACCAAAGTCAAAAGTTAACCATCTTGGTATATCGATAACACTTTATCATTCTTATTTAAGTTATTGATTTAATAAGAAATGTGATTAGTAAAAATGGAGGCGGCCCTACCAGCCACATCCCGGCACATGAGTCGATTGTTACCGTTGCTCCCTTCCGGGCCTGGCGGAGTTCACAATTTATCATTGCGGGAGGACCAATAGGGCCACCATAATTCTGTTTTGTCGAAAATTAGTTGATTATATTCGTATAATTTTCGCTCATACCCACCAATATTGAGACTCTGGCGGTGAGAGAGGGATTCGAACCCTCGATAGGTGTTAACCTATACACGCTTTCCAGGCGTGCTCCTTCAGCCACTCGGACACCTCACCTCATTGTTTCTCAACAAAGCTAGATTAGATGAAGAGAACTTCAGGGACTATTCAACTTTGAGGCGCGTAGGTTAAACAAAAATACCCTTGATAGCAATCCCACAAAACAGTTTTTTTAGGGATTATCGACTATAATTGGTTAATCGCTATAATTTGCGTGTCCAATTAACCCATAACTATAAAAATCATTGACATAAGAGACATTTAATTAATGGATATCAAGTTGTTACTCCGCCTAATGGCTGAAAAGAACGCATCAGATTTGTTTTTCAGTACCGGTGCTCCGCCACATATGAAAATTGAAGGAGTGTCAACTCCCATGGGGCAAGGAGCTCTGCCCCCAGGTGCTATCAAAAACATTGCTTACGAGTTAATGACACAAAAGCAAATCGATGAATTTGAAGAAGAATGGGAACAAAATTTCGCGATTTCAGTTGAAGATATTGGAAGATTCAGGGTCAACGTGTTTATGCAACGTGGTGAAGTCGGAATGGTGATGCGGCATATAAAGTCCGACATACCAGATTTAACTAAATTGCGCTTACCTAAAAGTATCGCCAATTTAGTCATGGAGCGAGTAGGTTTAGTTCTAATTTGTGGACCAACGGGTTCTGGTAAGTCGACAACTTTAGCTGCGATGATCGATTATCGAAACAGAAGAGATACTAGTCATATCTTAACGATAGAAGACCCGATTGAATTCATGCACGAGCATAAGCTTTCAATCATTGACCAAAGAGAAATAGGTGTAGACACCAAGAGTTATCACCATGCTTTGAAAAACGCGATGCGTGAGGCTCCAGATCTTATTCTGATAGGCGAGATTCGTGATGAAGAAGCAATGCATTACGCATTGAGCTATGCCCAGACAGGACATTTGTGTTTAGCAACCATTCATGGAAATAACTCAAAGCAAGTACTGGAAAGAATTCGAAATATGGTTCCAAAAGAGCAGCGTTCTTCTCTCATGAAGGAATTATCTAGTGTGTTAAAAGGAATAGTATCGCAGCGTCTAGTGATGAGCCAAGATGGAAAGCGCGTGGCCGCACTCGAAATTTTAATGAAGGCGCCAGATTTGCAAGAGATTATTCAGAAAGGGAATCTTGAGGAACTAAAAAAGGCTATCGAGAAACACCATATGGATGGGATGATGTCATTTGATCAGTCTTTATTTGGTTTATATAAAGACGGAGTAATTACAAAAGAAGATGCTCTAAGGTTTGCCGAATCAAGAACCGATCTAAGTTTACAGATGAGACTCTCGGAAAGTGGAGGTTCAGCGGTTCCTTCATCGGCGCCCAAACCAAAGGGGCAGCCTACATTTAATACTAAGCTCTGATAGAATCTTTCCAACAGGCCAGTCATCTGGCCTAATTCAGAATGCTTAATACTCTAGTCGCATCTCTTTAGTTTTCAATTACTTTTTAAATTCTACCATTCTAGTCAGTGGCTTAAGTGCTTTTTCTATCAGATCAGCGGAAACAAATATTTCATTATTGGTTTGTTCAAATACTTGTTCCAAATTGGAAAGCTGATTCATTTTCATCCAAGGGCAATGCGCGCAGCTCTTACAGGTAGCTCCTTCTCCCGCTGTTGGCGCAATAATTAGTTCTTTTTCTGGTGCTGCTTGTTGCATCTTGTAGAAAATCCCTTGATCGGTAGCAACAATTATTTGGTTAGCTTTACTGTTTCTCGCTGCTTCGATTAATTGTGAGGTAGATCCTACATGATCGGCTAATTGGATGACTTTATCAGGTGACTCCGGATGGACTAACACCTGCGCATCGGGATAAATAGTTTTAGCGTTAGCTAGCGCTATGTGTTTGAATTCGTCGTGTACGATACAGTGACCATCCCATAATACCATGTCAGCTCCCGTTTGCTTTTGGATATAAGCGCCAAGGTGCCGATCAGGTGCCCACAATATTTTTTCACCTAGGTTGTCGAGGTGCTTGACGACATCCACCGCTATACTACTGGTGATAACCCAATCCGCTTTAGCTTTCACTGCTGCTGATGTATTGGCATACACAACTACTGTGCGTTCTGGGTGTTGATCGATAAACGCTTGAAAATCATCGGCTGGGCAACCAATATCCAAAGAGCATGTTGCTTCCAGAGTTGGCATGATCACCCTTTTTTGTGGGCTAAGCATTTTAGATGTCTCGCCCATAAACCGAACGCCTGCGACGACAAGTGTATCTGCTGAATGCGTCGCACCGAATTTGGCCATTTCTAAAGAATCCCCGACAAAGCCACCAGTTTGTTCCGCTAACTCTTGGATATCAGGATCAGTGTAGTAATGAGCGATCAGCACCGCGTTATTGTCAATCAACTTTGATTTACATTTATCAATCAATAATTGCTTTTGTTGGGGTGATACTTTCTTCGGTGGTACTGGGAACGGGAAGTCTGATTGTGCTAGAGAAGGCATTTTATTAGCTAATTGAACGAGCGATTAGGTAATTATATCAGTGATTTTTGATGAGTGTAATCCTTTAGATAATAAGCATTATTGATTGATAGCGCCAAAAGAGATAAATACGCGCAGCAACCCCGTAAAACACCGAGAACGAGTCAATTAGACCAATTCTCAGTGTTGCAAATAAATACTGTAGGTTATTAAAAGTGACTCAAAAAGAGTCAATTAACTGTGAATCAGTTAAAATACCCTTCGCCTAATGCTGAACGCCCTTCACGCCAACCGCCTAACCATTGCTCCTTGATGTCCGTAGAATTAAATGGGCAACTTTCACTAGCTTTACCGCAAATACCCGCATGATATCCCTTACTATGTGCTCTTTCGAAACGGTCGCGTTTTTGTCTTTTCATAGATTTGTTTTCCTTGTTGGTGTGATGCAAAAAGAAAATGAGGAATACAGCCGTTGCTCGATTTTGCTAGCGCATTGGCGACGCTAGTTCTTCTTAAACCACGAACGGATTATTCCACTGGTCAAAAATAACCCTAGGCGAGAATCAAATTTATCGCCAATATTTAATCGTTATTAAAAATTGCGTATCAATAGCATTTAAGTTACACCAAGCGATAAACAACATTAATTAACACCCATAACATACTGATATCAAAAATATAACTAAGACTGTGAGCGCGAATAATGCAGCCAAGAGTCTGCCAAAAAAGTGGTCTTACTAGTAAGGTGAAACTGTTAGTCTAGCTGGTGTATAATCAGCAAAAATTATATGCCCTACCGGTCATTCTATTCACTAATCCCTACAATGGCAGTTATTCACATTGCAATCAAATTTGACTCTTAATTTAAAAGCCAGCTTCACAAACTATTTTCATGATGTTCACGCGAGCAGTTTTGCGCTTAATTTGGTGAACTTGGCACAAGAACACAACAGTTTAATCGTGGTACTGATAGCTGATCCTGCACAGCTGGCACCTTTAAAGAACGAAGTTGAATACTTTGTTGGCGACTCTAATGAACTTTCAGTCGTCACCTTGCCCGACTGGGAAACCTTGCCTTATGACTATTTTTCTCCTCATCAGGATATTATATCTGAGCGACTTGAAACCCTTTATCGATTGCCACGTTTGACCAAGGGGATTTTGTTACTGCCGATAACTTCAGCATTACAAATGCTTCCCTCAAGATCATACATAGAACAACAAAGTCTAGTTTTGAAAACTGGGCAGACAATTGTCATAGAAAAACTCAAGTCTCTGTTATTAAACAATGGTTATAACCTAGCTGCTAAAGTTATGGAACACGGAGAGTTTGCGGTAAGAGGTTCTATTGTTGACCTATACCCTACCGGTTCAGCGAATCCAATTCGAATTGAATTGTTTGATGATGAAATTGACTCGTTACGCTTGTTTGATACTGAAACCCAATTAACTTTATCAAAAATTAACGACTTTAAGCTATTGCCCGCAAGAGAGTTTCCGACCGACGAAGCTTCAATCGCCAGATTTAGACAATCATGGCGTTCACAATTCGACAGCGATATAAAGGCTTCAACCATTTACCGAGATGTTAGTAATGGCATATTTCCAGCTGGAATCGAATACTACCTACCATTATTTTTTGATTCTTTGTCCACCATCTTCGATTTCTTACCTGAACAACCAGTACTGTTCGTCACTCGAGAAAACACTCAAGTAACCGTGGAGTCATTTTGGCAAGACTTAAATGAGCGTTATGAGCAACATCGTCACGATATTAGTCGGCCTATATTGGCTCCAAAAGAACTTTTTCTAAGTTTTGAGATGTTGATGAAAGCGAGAGCTGAGTATCCTTCTGCAGTATTAGCTGAGAATAGTCTTGAGCAGGTAAAGTCATCACAAAGTTTAGGGTCAAATGTCTGTCCGGATGTTCATGTTGATTATCGAGAAAATAACCCGTTAGTAAAATTTCTATCCAATACCAGTCGTTTTAAAAGGATATTAATTTGCGCTGAGTCAATCGGTCGTCAAGAAGTGATTAGAGAACTTTTCTTAAAAGAACATGTGGTTTTACATAATGTTAACTCGTGGAAAACGTTTCTCAGTTCAGATGCTCAATTTAACTTAATGAGTGCTCCCCTAGAAAGGGGGTTTGCGATAGATGATTTATTAGTGGTTTGCGAAAGCGACTTATTTGGCCGACAAGTTCTTCAAGAAAGACGTAGAGGCAATAAAGCAACTCCACCAGACCAGTTGATTCATAGTTTGGCGGAACTAAAAATTGGCGATCCAGTTGTTCACGTGCAACAAGGCGTTGGTCGATACTTAGGCCTACAAACCATTGAAGCAGGCGGCGTCACAACTGAGTTCTTGACGCTTGAGTATCAAGGTGGAAGTAAACTGTATGTGCCAGTTCAAGACCTTCATCAAATACACCGTTATTCGGGCAGTAATCCAGAACTTGCACCATGGCATAAATTAGGCAGCGAAGCTTGGACTAAAGCTAAGAAAAAGGCCATTGAAAAAGCGCGTGATACTGCTGCTGAATTGCTCGATATCTATGCAAGACGCGGCGCTGAAATCGGCTTTAAACACAAACTCGATACCAAGGATTACTTGACCTTTGCCTCAGAGTTTCCGTTTGAATTAACTGAAGATCAACATGTCGCTATTGAAGCCGTTAAGAAAGACATGACTTCTAAACAACCCATGGATCGCTTAGTTTGCGGCGATGTAGGATTTGGTAAAACAGAAGTCGCAATGAGAGCCGCTTTTATTAGCGTACAGAATAATATGCAGGTCGCCATGCTTGTACCGACGACATTATTAGCGCAACAGCATTTCAACTCATTCCAAGATCGATTTGCCAATTGGCCGATCAATATCTCAGTACTATCGCGATTTCAAACGAAAAAGGAACAACAAGATATATTGAACAAACTTGAATCAGGATTAGTAGATTTGGTGATTGGCACCCACCGATTGATTTCAGGTAATTTAAAGTTCAAGAATCTGGGGCTCTTATTAATTGATGAAGAGCACCGGTTTGGGGTTAGGCAAAAAGAAATCTTAAAATCCTATCGTTCTAAAGTAGATATTTTGACTTTAACCGCTACACCGATACCAAGAACTTTAAACATGTCTATGTCAGGTATGCGAGATTTGTCGATTATAGCAACCCCTCCTGCCAAAAGATTGGCGATTAAAACATTTGTTAGACAACGTAATGAACCGCTTATTAAAGAAGCTATTCAACGAGAAATTAGACGTGGTGGTCAGGTATATTTTCTACACAATTCGGTTGAGACAATTGAAAAGACCGCTAATGAGCTTCAATCGTTATTGCCAGATTTAGTGATCGGAGTTGCCCATGGTCAAATGAGAGAACGGCAGCTAGAAGAAGTAATGAAACAGTTTTATCATCATCGTTACCACGTGTTGGTTTCTACAACCATTATCGAAACAGGAATTGATGTTCCGACTGCCAACACAATCATCATGGACAGAGCTGATAAGCTTGGTCTAGCTCAACTGCATCAATTACGTGGCCGTGTTGGTCGTTCACATCATCAGGCTTACGCTTACTTGCTAACACCACCTCCAAAACTCGTGACTAAAGACGCTAAAAAGCGTTTAGAAGCGATTGGTAAGCTAGAAGATCTAGGAGCAGGATTTATTCTCGCAACTCATGATTTAGAGATTCGAGGTGCTGGAGAATTATTGGGGGATGAACAAAGCGGTCATATGCAAACCATTGGCTTTAGTCTTTATATGGAGCTACTCGAAAAAGCGATTGCATCACTAAAATCAGGAGAAGAACTTTCATTAAATGAATCTCAAGGTAAATTAACTGAAGTCAACCTCGGAATGACAGCACTACTTCCCGATGACTATGTTTATGATGTCTCAATAAGGCTTTCTCTGTATAAACGGATTGCTAGCGCAAAGACCTCTCGAGATCTAGACAAAATTCAAGTTGAACTTATCGACAGGTTCGGGTTATTGCCTCCTCAAACAAAGAACCTATTCTTGAATGCAAAACTTCAGCTAACTTTATCTAAAATTGGAGTCATTAAACTTGACTCATCGACAACTAGTTTTCGTTTAGAATTTGGTTCTCAACCAGACATTGATACTGCAAAATTAATCAATTTGATTCAAACACAGCCCTCAAGATATAAGCTAGTTAGAGGAACTTTGTTAGAAGTGTCTCAATCTGCTAAAGATATTGATGATCGTATTGAACAAATTGAATCTTTAATTGAAACGCTTAGTCTGTAAAGGTTAGTATTGAGTTTCGCCTAGCGTTTTTTACAAAAAGAGAGCTTTTGCCTTGTATACCCTTTTGTTTAAACATTTTAAGCTGTTAATTGCAGCCCAAAAGTACAACTCGAAGGAGTTGGTGCCGGCTTTGCTTTGTCTATACTTTTTGGCTTCCGGTGGCCCACTATCGGCCGATGAAAACAATGAGCCAGAAGAACGTTGGTTTGAGATAGAGGTTATTCTCTACAAAGAGATTACTGATAAAGGGCTAAATAATGAATCTTGGGATACCGAAACCCCATTTAGTTTGCCAGAAGAACTAAAGGATTTTCTAAATCCGGTTGGTCCAGCTGAACTATCGGGAGATACTGCATTAGAACAACTACAAACCGATTCAACAATGGGCAAACAAGCTAATGATATCGCCCCACAAGAGTCAGTTACAGAGTTAGACTCCAGTCGCGTGGCAACAACCTCTGAATCAGCATCAGATGCAACGCTTATCCCTTCTGAGGATGAATTGAAAGAGCAACCATTTATACCTTTGCAGCAAAACGATCTGCAATTGCAAAAGGAGGCTAAAAACATATCGGTACACCCAAGTTTTAGGTTGTTGGCGCATTTCGCTTGGCGTCAACCGGTGGCTGGAAAATCTAACGCTATGCCTGTCCGTTTTGCCGGTGGACACGATTATAGCGAAGAGTTTGAGTTTAATGGCACCAAAAAGCTCGATCTTGAAGGCCAAGAATTTCTATCTGAAGCGCTAATCGATTCCGAAAAGCAAAATGATATTGAATCGTCAGTGCTATCACAATATCAAAATCAGCAATCCGTTGATAACGCACCTGTTCAAGAATCAGATTCTACAGGCTTATCTGCAACACTAGACGAGACTAGCTCAGATATTGAAGCTAGCGAAGCAAACGAGCAAACTGTTTTACTCCCTTGGGTTCCAGAAATTGATGGAACCGCAAAGGTTTATATTTATAGGAATTATCTTCATCTTGATGCAGATATAGTATTTAGGAAGCCCGGCCAACTGGAAATAGATATTTACAGCTTGGACACGCCTCTTAATTTTGAAGATCAATCTTTGGTTGCTCCGATAACCCCAATGACCGATGAACTAAAATCTCTCGACAACTCTACACAAAATGATAGTCAACAAGAAATGTTCGAGCAAACCAATCAAGATGATCAGTTTGCATGGCAATTTGACTCTGATTTTTTGAGCCAAGATAGTGAAAAAGTGTACACGGAAAAATTGTTTAACTACCCTCTTAAGCAAACCCGAAGAATGAGAAGCACCGAGTTGCATTATTTTGATCATCCAAAAATTGGTATGCTGGTGGTGATTAGACCTTATGAACTCGAAACAGATAGTGAAGAGTTAACCAATGACCAATAACCAACTGTATGACTCAATTAGGGCGATCACTCATGGCTAAAATTATCGTATTTGGAGCGGGCTTGGTAGGAAGAGCGATTGCGCTAGATTTAGCTTCAAAACATGAAGTTACTTGCGTTGATTTAAACAAAAAGGTTTTGGCAAGATTAAAAAAAGAAAATGATTCCATACAAACCATTAATTTTGATTTAGCAAGCCAAAAAGATTACACCGAATTAGTCACAGATTTTGATTTAGTGGTGAGTGCACTTCCCGGTTATTTAGGATTCGAAATACTGAAAAAATCGATCTTGTCCGGTAAAAATATTGTTGATGCTTCGTTTTTTCCTGAAAATTGCTTTGATCTAAACCATTTAGCCAAGAAGCATAATGTGTTTGCCGTAGTCGATTGCGGTGTTGCTCCGGGTATGGATAACATTATTCTTGGACACTTGGATACTAAGATGGAGGTCACCCGCTTCGAATGCTTAGTGGGTGGATTGCCAGCGAAGAGACACTGGCCATTTAACTTTAAGTCGCTTTTTAGCCCTCGAGATGTGTTACAGGAATACACCGGCCCTGCGAGATATGTTGAAAACGGAGAAATTGTTGAGCGAGAAGCGCTTAGCGACTGTGAACTAATGGAAATTAAGCGTGTTGGAACTCTCGAGGCTTTTAATACGGATGGCTTACGAACTCTTATTAAAACCATGGATCATATTCCCTATATGAAAGAGAAAACCTTAAGATATCCTGGCCACTGTGAATATATACAAGTATTAAAAGCCTCAGGATTCTTTTCAACGGATCCCATTGAGCTAAACGGTATTGAGTTTAACCCTTTTGAAGTTAGCGCAAAAATTCTCGAGGCAAACTGGACTCTCACTAATAACGAAGAAGAATTTACCGTTGTACGTACGACTATTGAAGGCGACGAGAATGGCAAAAAACGTCGCTATATCTATCGGATGCTAGATAAAACCGATCAAGAAAACAATATATCATCAATGGCGCGAACTAACGGCTACACGGCCAGCGCGGTGGCTAATTATGTTCTATCAAACAAGCTCGAGGCCGGAATTTGTGCCCCTGAAACTCTCGGTGCACTAGATGGTGCATTTAAGTACATTTTGGATTATTTAGAACATCGTGGAATAATCTATCGCGCCGAAGAAACAATCATCGAATAAAGTCGTTAGATATTAGTTGAAACGCATCTAAAGCTCATCTAACATCACCCCTTTTAAACATTAACCTAAGTGGCCACACAAATGACAGACTCAAGGCAAATCTCAGCTTCACAATTAGAAGAGATAAAGGAAAATTTTCAGTTTTTTGATCGAGATTCAAACAACGAAATTGATTTAGGCGAATTCACTAAATTACTACGAGTAATTTCTCCTACAGCTACTCTCGAGCAAGCACAGAAAGGCTTCGATATAATTGATGAGAACAATGACGGTCATATTGATTTTGACGAGTTTATGGCTTGGTGGGAAACTTGCTGGTGGGAATACTAGAGCGTGTTGCTCTAACTAATATTCATCTTTTCTACTGCACCTCCCCTTTTAAGACGGGCACCAAAATAGATTGGCGCCCAGTCGAATGGATTTCTTGCTGTTTCTAGGCTTCTTGTCCACTAGCCGCCCACAAGCCTTCATCACTGTATAGTTTGTATAAGTTTTCCGCTCTATGAGTTAGTTCATTGGCGAACTTGGTCTGAGTTTCTGCATCTTGAAGTTCAATACGGCCACTGGCGACGCCTTCTTCTAATTTTGCAGCCTGCATGTGCCAAGCCATGGAAAAGTGTCTGAGACTTTGGCGTGCATTGCTTGCGACTTTGGCATCGGTTAAATCTGTAGGAAAGTCACCACTAATCACCCAAAGGTTGAGGTTAGCTTCGGTCGTCTTTACGTACCAGATTGCCACTATCGGTGCTAATAATTGGCACTTTGGCTGGTCAATTTTCTTGACTTGGTAGCCTTTGGAATTACAAAACTTTGAAATTTTGACATATTCGCTTTGTGACCATTCTTTGAATTTTTGCTCGTCTTGCTCGCTCGGATTAGTTTGAGTATTCGACATTAGTATTCCTTAAACCTATTAAACTCGTGGTATACACTGATGATATCTTGATGCGTTGTTGATAAATCACCAACAATTGATGCGCTAAACTATGTTATTTTTGATGCATCATCAAGTACTTTTGAGTAACTGCGCGTTAATCTTGGTTTGATTGCACTGTTAGGTGAGCAAACTTTGACATCGGACCACTCCCTAAAAGCACTGATATGCGGCTTCTGCAGGCCTTTTATCATGGTTTCTAACAACATTTGACTAGCTATTCGAGCAACGCAGTGGTATCTTTGCGCCAGTTTTTTTTCAGCCAATATCTCAATATTTAGTTCAGTCATCAAGAATGATTAAACAGGGTTTGTCTGGGAAATAGAAATTAGCGTAACTAGGACAAGTTCTTAATGTCATAGCAACGCAAGAACTTTAATTTATCACCGATATATCAGCTTAATTCTCCTATAGTGTTGTCATCTTTAAATTTGGGTCGCTATAGTCATAAAGAATTGCTTTTCGTTAACGTAAACGACAAGGAGCTAGAATTTGGATTTTCTAAATCAGCTAAAAATAGAAGATAACAATAGCGGTGCATGCTGGGGATCAGACAATTGGTCCCAAAATACTAGCCACTCAATTCAGTCCATCAACCCCACAAACAATCAACCCATCGCCGAAGTTTATACCGCAACTGCTACGGACTACCAATCTATTATGTCCTCTGCTGAGCTAGCGTTTATCGAATGGCGTAAGAAGCCAGCTCCGTTGAGAGGCGAAATCGTTCGACAAATCGGTGATGCGTTAAGAGAAAATAAAGATGCGCTCGGAAGCTTAGTCTCACTTGAGATGGGGAAAAGTAAAGCAGAGGGAGATGGTGAAGTCCAAGAAATGATCGATATGGCGGATTTCGCTGTTGGTCAATCTCGTATGTTATACGGTAAAACCATGCACTCAGAGAGACCTGAGCATAGAATGTATGAACAGTGGCAACCTCTGGGGATAGTTGGTGTTATTTCTGCGTTTAATTTTCCGGTTGCAGTATGGTCTTGGAACGCATTTATCGCTGCGATCTGCGGCAATGTCACGGTGTGGAAACCCAGCCCTAAAACTCCTTTAACGGCTGTAGCGGTTCAAAAAATCTGCAATCAAGTGCTTGAAGCCAATCAGTTGCCTGCAATTTTTCAAATGTTTGTCGATGGCTTCGACAACCATCTTACCAATGAAATGATCAACGATAAACGGGTAAAGAAGCTGTCTTTTACTGGTTCCTCAGTGGTCGGCAAAATGGTTGGTACGAAAGTCGCTGAACGTATGGGTAAAAGCTTACTAGAGCTATCAGGCAATAATGCATTAATCATCGATGATACTGCAAATCTAGAACATGCTATCCCCGCAGCCGTATTTGGCGCAGTAGGAACCGCTGGCCAAAGATGCACCACAACACGCCGATTATTGGTACAAAGAAATATTATAGAGTCAGTTAAAAAGCTAATGATTAATGGCTATTCGCAGATAAGAATCGGTGACCCGTTAGATCAGACTAACCACATGGGTCCTTTAATTGATCAAAGCGCAGTCGATAATTTCAGCAAGACAGTCCAACTAGCTTTGTCCGAAGGCGGAGAACTATTATCGGGTGGTAACACTATTGACCGGCCTGGCTACTTTGTCGAACCAACAATTATCGCCGCTGAAAACCACTATCAAGCGGTGCAATCTGAGACTTTTGCACCGATAGTCTATTTAATTCCGTTTGATTCAATCGAACAAGCCATTGAGCTTAATAATTCAGTTAAACATGGGCTTTCTTCTGCCCTATTCACCACTAGCGTACAAAATTCTGAAAAATTCCTATCTTATGCCGGAAGTGATTGTGGGATTGCCAACATTAATATTGGTACTAGCGGCGCTGAAATCGGTGGAGCTTTTGGCGGTGAAAAAGAAACAGGCGGCGGTCGTGAAGCCGGATCTGATTCGTGGAAAGCTTATATGCGTAGACAAACCAATACCATTTTCTGGGGTGATGAACCGGTCTTAGCGCAAGGTATAAAATTTGACTTAAAACAATAAGGCTTTCCCTTATTGTCAGTAATATATCGATCCGAATGAACAGGTAAGCAATTAGCCTATCGAAACTCTGGATTGAAACTAAATTGACGGGATCTCAAAATCGACGTCGCATTTTATAGGAGTAAACAATGGCTGTTTTTAACTTAAGAGCATATGACGATCACGAACAAATCGTTTTTTGTCGTGATGTTGAGTCAGGCTTAAAAGCTATTATAAGCATACATTCAACCGCTTTAGGTCCTGCTGTCGGTGGTTGCAGAATGTGGGAATACAATTCCGACGAAGGCGCGTTGATTGACGCCCTAAGGCTTTCTCGTGGTATGAGCTACAAGAATGCGCTTGCAGGATTAAAAATGGGAGGTGGTAAATCTGTCATTATTGGTAATTCTAAAACGATGAAGTCTGAAGCGTTATTTAGAGCATTCGGACGATTTATTGAAAATTTAAATGGCCAATACATTTCGGCTGAAGATGTCGGCATCAATCCAACCGACATGGCGATTGTTCACAAAGAAACCAATCACGTGGTCGGTTTAGAAGGTCGAAGTGGAGATCCTTCCCCTGTTACCGCCTATGGTGTTTACAAAGGTATGAAAGCTGCTGTTAAACATAAACTTGGCCGCGATGATCTGACTGGGTTAAAAGTTGCTGTACAAGGATTAGGACACGTTGGTTATTATTTATGCGAACACTTACGAAATGAAGGTGCTGAATTAATCGTCACAGATATTCACAAAGAATCCGTTGACCGTGTGGTTTCAAATTTGGGTGCGACTGCTGTCGATCCAGATGATATTTATGGCCAAGATGTTGATGTTTATGCGCCCTGCGCACTGGGTGCTTCTCTAAATGATGTGACATTACCTCAACTAAAGTGTTCAGTCGTAGCAGGCGCGGCTAACAACCAATTAGCTGAAGATCGTCATGGCGAAATATTAAAGCAAAAAGGCATTCTGTACACGCCTGACTACGTCATCAATGCAGGCGGCATCATCAATGTTTCTTTTGAACATCAAGAAGGTGGTTACCAAAAACAAGATGCTCTTGATAAAGTGGATGAAATCTACGGTACTTTATTGGAAATCTTTGAGGCCGCAGAGAAAGAACAGAAAACAACTAATGTTGTCGCTGATGAGCTAGCTCGAAAGAGAATAGCTGACGCAAGTTAAGCTTAAGCTTGAATAGTGCAACCATTAAGAAACGCTGCCACTTCGCAGCGTTTTTTAATTGACAGTTCGACAATAGTTGACTATTTTTGCTACTTTGCGCTGAAATTCAATACGTAGTAAGTATTCAACCTAAAAGTAAATATTCGCTATCGGTACACAAATAAGGTTTTCAACATGGTTCAAGGATTAAACAGCTTCCGATTTTTCGCCTTTTTCGCAGTCTTTTTATTCCATCTGGACTTTTTCGAATTTGGGTATATGGGAGTCCATGCTTTTTTTGTCTTATCAGGATTCTTATTAACACCAATCATTCTACAAATGAATGAACATTTGCCGACCAAACAATATTTCATTAATTTTTACGGTCGACGCAGCCTAAGAATATTTCCTCTGTATTTTTTCTACCTTATTGCAATTAGTTTAATCGCTTATATCGCGATAGAGCACTTCGATTACGACGTCAATGACCGGTTAAAAAGGGCTCTCGATCAAATGGTGTACGCAGCAACTTACACCTATAACTTTTTTGCCATGAGCTCTAGTTATGAACAAACACAAACCATTACCCATTTTTGGTCTCTTGCTGTCGAAGAGCAGTTTTACCTAATATGGCCTTTAGTTATTTACTTGTTACATAAGACTACCATCAAAAGAGCGCTTATTGTGATTATTGTTTCTGGACCAATAATCCGTTTCTTACTTGCTCAACTGGTTTTAGCAGACACCAGCAATAGTTTTAACTCGGTTGAAATGGTCGTGTATTCATTTACATTATCGAGCTTTGATGCGTTTGCAATTGGCGGGTATTTTGCCCTTTATGGAAAGCAAACCAATAATTTTATCATTCTTGGGCTTTTTGTTCTTTTAGTTATAATTGGCTTGGCTATGGATTATGTCGCTGGAAACGGTATAGATATCCGTTCATTTGGCTATGCCGACTTTATGAAAAATGATTATAAATATGTTTGGGCGTTTTCTATTTTTTCACTGTTATTCGCTATGATACTGGTCAATATAAGAGAAAAAGTCTTTTTACCGTTAATTTTCGAGAATGGAATCGTTGCTTATTTAGGTAAAATTTCTTATGGCCTCTATGTATACCATTTTCCGTTAGTCTACTTTATGACCCACGAGTTAAGCCACCTATCGTTTTACTTAAGAGCCCCGATTATTTTGTTAACCACAATTGCAATTTCTGCAGTAAGTTATCATCTGCTAGAGAAACGTTTTCTTGAAGCAAAAGACAAGTATTTCCCACACTAAGCGATCTGAAGTCTGGGCAGCGATAAATTTCGCTGTCCACAAGCTAATTAGTTTTAACGTAACACATCCATACTTAAGACCATTTCGATTGCTTCCCGAACTGTTTGTTCTCGAACACTATTTCGATTGCCATCAAATATGAACTTGCGCGCTTTTAATTGATTCTTGTAGGCACTTGCAATACAAACAGTTCCAACCGGTTTATCTTTGGTCCCACCGTCAGGACCAGCAACACCGGTAACCGACACAGAAATACAGTCAGGAAAACTATCAAGAGCCCCCTTTGCCATTGCATCAGCCACTTCCAGGGAGACTGCGCCATACTTTTCTATTAGTTCTTCAGGCACATTGACTAATTTGTTTTTGGCTTGATTACTGTAAGTGATAAAACCCGCCTCAAACCAAGCAGAGCTACCCGCCAAATCAGTCACCGCCTTACCTATCCAACCGCCAGTACAGGATTCAACTGTGACTAATTTAATCCCTTTAAATAAAAGCCGAACAGACAGTTTTGAAATGTCGTTTTTCATAATATATTTCGCTATTTATAATTGCTTTGCGGTCACCTCCACTAATTATAACCATTGCTTTTACTGGATTCAGGCACTAGTCGCAAAAAAACTTAAAAATTCAAAATCAACAAACTAGCATTCTTAGCTTGTTTTGCGCTTCGATTACAGTAAAATTCTGCTTTTGCCGTTAAATTCATATCCAAGTGACTAATAACAAACATACTCCAATGATGCGTCAATATTTGACGATTAAACAGGAATACCCCGATATATTGTTGTTTTATCGGATGGGGGATTTCTATGAGTTATTTTTTGATGACGCAAAAGATGCCGCTGAGTGGTTGGGTATTACTTTAACTCAACGCGGGAAAGCCAATGGCGCTCCTATTCCGATGGCTGGTGTCCCCTTCCATGCGGTGGACAATTATCTCGCTAGACTTGTGAAGCAAGGTAAATCAGTAGCCATCTGTGAACAAATAGGCGACCCAGCGCTTGCCAAAGGACCGGTTGAGCGAAAAGTTGTCAGGGTCATTACGCCAGGAACCTTAAGCGAAGAAGCGTTACTCGATGAACACAGTGAAAATCTATTAGCAGCTGTCTATTTCGAAAAGAAATCTAAGATCTATGGTATTGCGTGGATGGATCTTGCGGCAGGCTCCTTCTATTGTAATGAGCTAAGTTCGCAGGAGCTATTATGGGCAGAGATCGCAAGACTAAAACCAGCAGAAATATTGGCCGAGGAAGAGCTCGCGAACGATTTAAGAAAAGATTCCTACACCACTAAGTCGCTAGAAAGCTGGCAGTTTGACTACCATCAAAATTACCAAGACCTATGTCAACATTTCAAAATGGAAAATTTGGACGGTTTCGGTTGCGGAGGTCTTAACCCCTCAATAGCAGCTGCAGGCAGCATACTTAGCTATGCAAAACTAACTCAGCAAAGTGATCTTCGGCATATTTCCAAACTCAGTCTATTTAAAGCCCAAGATATTTTGCATCTTAACCGGTTTACCCGAAAGCACCTTGAAATCACCGAAAACCTCTATGGCCAAACCGATACTAGTCTATTTGAAGTGGTTAATTTCTGTAAGACAGCTATGGGAACTAGAAAGCTCAAAGCGTGGTTGCATGCCCCTCTTGTTGATTCTAACTTGATCAATAAGCGCCTCGACACGGTTGAAGCAATATTGGATTACCTAAACTTAGCCGATATTCAACAAAGCCTGATCCCAATCCGAGACATGCAAAGAATACTAACCAGAATATCCTTAGCAACTGCAAGGCCGCGAGACTTAACTGGCCTTAGAGAAAGTTTAAGAGCTATACCTTTAATTAAATCAGTACTTGCGCAGTCTGGTAGCGAATTATTACTCGAGTTCTGCGAATTGATTAAACAGCATGAAGATACTTGCGAACTATTACTAAACTCAGTTCAAGATAATCCGCCGGTAGTTCTAAGAGATGGCAATGTGATTGCTAAAGGCTATCATTCTGAGTTGGATACATTACGTGCGCTTTCAACAGACGCCTCGTCGCTTTTAGATAGCATGGAGTTAGAAGAAAAACAAAAAACAGGCATCACAAGTTTGAAAATGGGGTTTAACCGTGTACATGGATTTTATATAGAGATTTCTAAGGCGCAATCAGAAGCAGCACCAGTCCACTATGTCCGTCGACAGACTCTAAAAAATGCCGAGCGATTTATCACCCCGGAACTGAAACAATTAGAAGACAAAGTATTAAGTGCGAAAACCAAAGCACTGGCATTAGAGAAATCACTGTATAACGAGTTAATTGTAGAACTACAGCAGGTCGTTTCCGAAATACAGCCCACTGCTAATCAATTAGCGACACTGGATGTCTTTCAAAGCTTCGCATTCGCAGCTCAACGTTTTGAATACACTAGGCCGAACTTTGTCAAGCAACCTATCATAGAACTAATTAAGGCTAGGCATCCAGTTGTAGAAACTCATCAAGAGTCTGCGTTTATTGCCAACGACGTACATTTAACTAAACAACAAAAAACAGCAATCATTACAGGTCCCAACATGGGGGGGAAATCGACCTACATGCGAATGACTGCGGTGATTGCACTATTAGCACATTGCGGCTGCTTTGTGCCCGCAGCCAAAGCTTCCATGTGCTCATTAGATTCCATCTATACTCGCATTGGTGCGTCCGATGATTTAGCAGGTGGCCGATCGACCTTTATGGTGGAAATGAGTGAAACAGCGAATATCTTGAATAATGCGAGCGACAAAAGTTTAGTGTTACTAGACGAAATTGGACGAGGCACTAGTACTTATGACGGTTTGGCAATCGCTTACGCCACTTTAGACGAACTCACCAATGGCGCATCGCCTTTTACTCTGTTTGCTACTCACTATTTCGAACTAACCGAAATGAGCAAATCCAATGATAAAGTCGTCAATTTGCACTTCGGAGCGATCCAACACGGCGATCAATTGATTTTAGACCATCAAATTCATCAAGGACCCACCAGTAAGAGTTATGGTATCCATGTCGCAAAGCTTGCAGGTGTCCCCGATAAAGTGGTTGAGCGAGCATCTGAATACCAAGTTTTATTGGAGCAAAACAATCCAAACGCGAAAATTACCGATATCCAGTCAGAGATATCAGCAAATAATCAGCAAATTAACGCTCTGAATGAGGAAATACTCGACCCTCGTTTAAAAATATTGGAAAATACCGACCCAAATGCGCTTACGGCTAAGCAAGCACTCGATTTGATTTACCAGTTAACCGAAAAATAGAACAAACGGAGATTCACTATGACATTTGTTGTCACCGACAACTGCATTCTATGTAAATACACTGATTGCGTCGAAGTATGCCCAGTAGATTGCTTCTATGAAGGTCCTAATTTTTTAGTTATCGATCCAGATGAATGTATTGACTGTGCACTTTGTGAACCTGAGTGTCCTGCGGAAGCCATTTTTGAAGAAGACGATCTGCCAGAGGGACAGGAGAAATTCCTAGCGTTAAATGCAGAATTGGCTCAGAAATGGAGCGATAACAATATTACCGAAATGAAAGAGCCGTTGCCTGAAGCTAAAAAGTGGGATGGCGTTAAGAATAAACTAGAGAAATTAGAACGTTAGAGACACTTTAGGTTGATATTTCCCCTAACTATTCTATAGTTTTCCAACGAAGATTGAATAAAATAAATAGACTAAAAAAGGAAATTCATTAGTGAACACGGAAAAGCTGACTTTTAACACTATTCATGGCGACTTCATTGCTGCAGCCGATAAGTACCCAGAAAACCAAGCAATTTGGTCAGAATCTGGAACCATAACTTATTCAGAACTTAATAAACTGTCTGATTCGTTTGCCAATTGGCTGCTGAAAAATAATCATGCACCTGGCAAGCGAACTGCCATGATTCTCCCAAAAAGCATAGAAACAGTAATTTGCTTAATGGGGAGCTTAAAAGCGGGAAATACTTATGTTCCATTAGGTGATACATGGCCTGCCAACCGCTTAAATGCCATTATCAAGAATGGCGATTTCGGGCTGGTCGTTACTAATAAAGAAAATCCGGAGATTGATTTTTGTGGCTGTGAAGTGCTTCAACTAGAATCAAATGAATGGCAAGAGGCACAACAACTCGCTGATTGTAATGAGTTAAAATTAGTTGAATTACTTGCTACAGATATTGCCTATATTCTTTACACTTCAGGCTCAACCGGCATCCCAAAAGGAGTCTGTGTTTCTCATCAAGCGGCCCAGTTTTTCCCTGCTTGGGCTAAGCAAGAGTTTAATGTCGATCCTTCGCATAAGATTGCCTCCATAGCGCCATTTACCTTTGATTTATCGACCTTTGATTTGTTTACCGGATTATCAAGTGGTGGCTGTTTGTACTTGGTCCCAGAGAAATTCAAAATGTTTCCTTCTCGACTCTCTGGTTTCTTAGAAAAACATGAAATAACCACGATTTATGCCGTGCCCTCGACTTTGAGCTTGCTGTTACTCAACGGTAACCTCGATAAGCGGGATATGAGTCATTTTAAAACGGTATTATTTGCTGGCGAAGTATTCCCGATTGCTATGTGTCGACAATTTAGAGAGTACCTCCCTAAAGACGTACAATACTACAATCTATACGGACCAACTGAAACAAATGTCTGTACTTATTTTGACGCGAGTAAAGTACCTGACGGTGATGACAACCTCCCTATCGGTCTTCCTTTACCCGGAACAACCTCTTTTATCGATGCTGGGCCAGATGATGAAGAAGGTAGCGGCGAATTATGTATATATGGACCGACTTTAATGAGTGGTTATTGGGGTAAGCCCAACGAAGGAGCGTCTTATTGGACCTCTCTACCTGATGAGCCGAACAAAATGGCTTATCGAACTGGTGATATCACCTATCAAGATAAACAAGGCAATTGGATATATAAAGGCCGTGCCGATAAAATGGTTAAGATCTGGGGTTATCGTGTCGAACTTGGTGAGATAGAAAGTGGGATGCTGAAACATCAAGATATCGAACAATGTGCCGTGGTAAAACGCGATAAACAAGGTAACTTAGGCGAAGAGTTAGTCGCTTTTGTTATACCTAGTGCTAGCGGTCAAGCAAGCGATCTAAACCATACTGAATTGTTTAAGCATTGTAAGACGTATTTACCGCATTTTATGGTACCATCGCATATCTACGAGCTAGATAGCTTTCCGTTAAATAATTCGGGTAAAGTCGACAGACTCAAGCTAGAAAACACAGCGCAAGATTACGTATTACAGAATTCATAGATTTGAAAAAAAAGATTAAAATTATTTACGGAGAATTAGGATGTCAGATAAAAGCACTCAAGACCGAATCAAAGACTTAATAGTTGAAAAAGTATTGGTTGGAGTTAACCCGGAAGAAATTAGCAACGATTCGGAACTAGTTAGCGAATTGGGTTTAGACTCGATACAAATCATTGGTTTGATTGGCGGTTTAGAAGAAGAGTTTGATATAGTTTTAGAAGATGATGATTTAGATTTCGAACTATTTTCTACCATAAACAATTTGGCTAAACTAGTCGATGGGAAACTGGCTTAAAATTCAATTTCTTCGATAGAGAATACTAAAACAAAAAAAGCCCGGTAAGTTATTACCGGGCTTTTTTTTAATGTTGTAAAATCCAGACAAAAAGCTAACTTCGATCACTTTTACCGCAAATCGTATCTAATTCAGAAAGATCAGAATATGTTTTATTCTTAATGTTTTCGAATCCTTTAATAGCCTCAGCATAGGCAGAACGAACAAAGCGCCCTAAAATTAATTCCTTACGCTTTAGCACTTGTGATTCCTCGACTAGAATACAACCGATATGAATGCTGCAATACAGGTCAACTAACTCTTTAAAGGCGACTTCCTTGCTTTGCTTACTTTCATATTTAGAGAGCAATTCCATATAGTCTCGATATAACTGGTACATTGCATCTAATCGTTCAACGGATGGTTGTATTTGTTCGGAATAACTAGCACTTAGGATTTTGTTAAAATAATCCGCTAGAAGATCCTGTTGAACGCCTTTAGCCGCGCCAAGCACTTGTACTTGAGAAGTTCCTTCATAAATATTGGTAATGCGGACATCACGACATAATCTCTCAGCTTTATGCTCTTTGGTATAACCTGCACCACCGTGAATTTGTAGGCCATCAAAACAAATTTTGTTTGCAACCTCAGTGATATGATATTTTACCATCGGAGACTGCATATCAAGTAGTCTAGTCACAACTGCTAATTCTTTTTCGAGTGCTTTATCGGGTGTCTTTTGTTTCTTTAGATGCTCGACCTTTTCTTCTAACTTGTTTTTCAAATCAAGATTTTGAACTGTCGAATACAGCAAAGAACGACAAGATTCTAGCTTAACTTTCATGTCAATTAGCAAATTTCCTACAGCAGGTTTATTATAAATAGTCTCTCCAAATGCGACTCTGTCATGTGACCAAACAAGTGCTTGTTGATAGGCTTCTTCGGCAATCCCCAATGCTTGTGCGGCTACACTAAATCTTGCGTGATTAAGAGTTTGCAACACTTGTATCAAGCCAAATTTTCTCTTTCCTATTAACTCAGCCGGCGCATCTTCAAAATGTAACTCACAGGTAGGTGAAGCATGTAGCCCCATTTTGTCTTCAATTCGACCTACTTTTATTTTGTCACCACCATGACAGGCAAACATACTTAAACCAAACATATTGCTAGTGTTAGGTTCTGAACGCGCGAGTATCAGCAACACATCACCACAACCATTGGATATAAAGCATTTAGTCCCTCTTAAGAACCATTGCCCAGAATCATCTTGGTAAGCTTTTAACTTAGCATTTTGAAGATCTGATCCGGCATGCGGTTCTGTCAAGACCATAGCCCCGACATGTTCTCCTTTGCAGTATTTTTTAAGGAATAGATCGCCCTGCTCTTTAGTACCGAACTTAGCGATTGCCTCACCAACATCTTGATAACCAAATAAAGTCATCAATGAAGCATCTGCCTGAGATAACATTTCAACCATCATGGTATAAATAGTCGCAGGTATATTCCCGCCGCCAAAATCTCGTGGAAGTAAAACCCCCATCAGTTCGGATTCGGCTAATTTTTGAACTGATTCTAGCGTTCCTTTGGCATATTCAACTTTACCATTGTCAAATTTAGCACCTTGGTGGTCGTTATCAGTCGCTCTTGGTTCAAAGTAGTTACCGGATAAATCGCCCATTAAATCTAAAGCAGCATGATAGTATTCCATCGCTTCTTGATAGTTTTCTGGAGCCGTATCAAAGACTTTTGATTGTTGGTAATCGTCCTCTAAAATAGCCACGGTTCTTTCGAGGTTTAGTCTCGAAAATTGAAATTGTAGATCTGGATTATCACTAAAAAAGTTAGGCATAGTCGAATCTTTGTTTTATGTCGTTACCCTTAAATCAAAAGTATAACGTAGTGAAAATTGGAGTCTTAAAATAGCACAAAAAATGGGAACAAAGGTTCCCATTATTGTTAGATTGGTCACTTAGTACTACCAGTATGTTTCATCTGGTTTAGTTAAGTCGGTACCAAATGATGCTTTTCCTAAGTAGAGCAAACATTCATCACTAGTTGCTGGCATTAAACCACCGCAACGTGACTCTCGATAATATCGTTCTAACGGCATAAATTTCGCGATAGTGCTTCCACCACATAGTCTTATTGCATCAGACGTTAGCGAAGGACCTAATTCACTGACCATGAACTTAGATAAATGGATCGCTGTATTAGCTTCTACTGAACCTGGTTGGCTAGACACTAATTTGGCTGCGCGATAAACGCTGGCACGAGCTGATTCAACTTTGACGTACAACTCACCCACTTTGTGTTGAATACGTGTATCGGAAGCTAAAGGATCTTGGGTACCTGGAATATTTCGATTTTTAAGATAGTTAGTTAAAAATTCAAAAGCAGCGGTACAAATACCGAGATAAACTCCGACATATCCACCCACCAGCCAATGCGGTTCACGAGCGACCTTAAATAGTGCCATTCCTTCGTTACCAAGGAATAGTGATTCTTTAGGGACAAAACAGTCTTCAAAATACACCGGATTGGTGGAAGTTGCTCTCATTCCCAACACATCCCAAGTAAACTCGACACGAGCATTAGGATTTTCTTTTTCGACAATCAGGTATGAAATCGCTGGAACATCAGAAGTACTATCTTCTTTCTTTGCGGCTACAACATAATAATCGGCATACCCTGCCATCGAAACCCAATTTTTCACGCCATTGATCACGAAACCATCATCTGTTCGCTTATACACAGTCTTCATTTTACTTAAATGAGCCCCGATACCTGGTTCTGAGGATGCTGATGCGAAAAGCTTTTTGTGAGTAATAGCCTGATCGTAAACCCAGTCAATGAAATCATTCATTTTTTTGCCGCGGCTACCACCAATACCGTCGATATTTAGCTCCGCGAGACTTCCTACCGCAATGTTATGCATATTAAAGGTTAAACCCGTTGAGGCATCACCTTTGGCAATTTGCTCTAAAGCTTGGGTGTAGGTTAAAAAATCCGCCCCCATACCACCACGATCCTTAGGGATCATGATACAAAGTAGATTATGGTCTTTTAATTCTTGGAAGTTCTCTTCAGGAAAGCTACCTTCTCTGTCATGTTTGGCAGCCCTTTTCGCAAATCCTTTGCCTAGTTCGCTACATAGCTCAATAATCTGTTCGCTAGTCATTTCCGTTGGCGGAATATTCTTAAATTTTTCAGTCATATTTTTCCCTGACATTCTGATGGATTAAACAATAATCTACAATTATAGCGGTAGATACGCAGGTTAACCAATATAATCAAATGGCTGTATGCAATCAACTCAATTGGTACGTATTAATTATGTGAATAGTGTCACACACTAACCAGATATCTCACTTAATAAATGAAATATTCAAGCTAAAACAAAGAATTAGCAAGATTACCCCATTTTCACTTGACTCTTGTTAGATTAAAACTATAGTTCTCCTTTCATTAATACGCGAATCAAAGTTTATTTGTTGACTGTCGAACACCTGCACAAGGAAGAGAAAAAGCTAATTGGCAAGCTTCTCCCAGCTAATTGCCATTGGTTTGTCGCTAAAGAAGCGCCAAAAGACTTTAACCTCTATCCTAAAGAACACCAATTAACCGGTAAAATGGCTACGAAACGACTAAACGAATTTCGTGCATCAAGATATTGCGCTAAAGAGGTTCTGAATCAATTGGGAATTACGCAGTTCCCGTTATTGAGTAACGAACACCGAGCACCAAACTGGCCGGCTCAAATAGTCGGCAGTATTAGTCATACTAATGGACGTTGTATAGCGGTAGTATGCCAAGCTGAGAATCTTCGCTCTATTGGCATCGACGTCGAGTTAAGTGAACCTCTAAAATCAGAGATACTATCCCAAATTATTACGCCAAAAGAACAGAAACAGTTGTCTGAAACCAACAGTCCTCTGAAATATGCGAAGCTAATTTTTAGTATTAAGGAGTCTATTTTTAAATGTCTCCACCCTATTTATCTAACTTGGATCGGTTTCAAAGACTTGTCAGTTAAGTTAGATTTTAACAATGCCAGCTTCTCAATTAGCCCAGAAGAGCATTTCAACTCGTCTCTTCCGCTCTCCGAATTAAAGGGTTCTTGGTGTATTTCAAACGCTTGGATATATAGTTGCTGCTGGTTAGAGCCATCATTAGATTAGAATTTATTAGGGTACAGTTTGAGTACAATGTCATCACATCCGCAAATAATATGGCGATTCTTAAAAGATGAGCCTCCTTGTGATTTAATTGTTGCATGGCACAAGCTTTGTCAAGAATCAAAGCTAATTTCCGCTAGTAGTACGCCAAGCTTTGCACTTAATGCTAATAAGCTAATACAAGCCGATGTTTTTTATGCTTTCGGTTACATTAACGAGCAACTCGTTACGGCCTTGCCTCTGGTTATTAAATCCTCTAAACGCTTCGGGCTACACTTCAGATATCTGCAAGTTGCAACCCACGATCACTTGGATTATTTTGTGGCCGCTGGACAATCAGAACTTTCTGAATCTGAGTTATTAGAGAGTTTGATAGGAGCCTGTCGTAATCAGATTAGCGGTTGGAACTTGTTTTTTTCGAGACGATGGTTTTTTGAGTCTGAAGTTGAACCCGGATTGACAAGTCAATCTTACTCAAGACAAGCTGCGTACTTTGATCTGACAGAAAAGCTCGATATTAACGATGTAATATCTAAGAAGCTTTTTAAAAACCTCACACGATTCGAGAAGAAATTGATAGCTTCTAATGAAAGCTTAGAGTTAGAACAAATCCAACAACCAAGTCGTATACAAGCTGCGCTTGATATTTTCTATCAAATCGAAGCCGCGGGATGGAAAGGTAATGCAGGATCAGCTATTTCGCAAACTAAGTCATTACAGTTGTTCTACGACCAATGCTGGGATGATTTTGCCAATAATGGTAATGCAGTCGTTTTCTTATTGAAGCAGGCAACTCATAGCATAGCGGCATGCATCGCGTTTAAACACAATAAGACTCTGTTTTTGCATAAAATCGCGTACGATGAAGGCTTAGCCAAATTAAGTCCAGGCTCTGTTCTGGTGAAAAGAATTATCGAAAATGGTATCAAACAAAGCTCAATACATAAGATATGTTTTAATACTAATCCTCCATGGGTACAACGATGGCACCCACAGCTGGACCAACTCAAATCAATCCAAGCCTTTAATTACAATATAAAAGGTTATACGATTCGAGTAGCTGTTAGAATATACTATGCCTTAAGAAACATAAAAAGACGAATAAAGAAAACGTGACTACTCCAGACCTAGAAATATCGGCAGATTTACAAAAAGAAATCAGCGCGACCATTACAAAGGAGCTTTCTTTAGAGTCTCCTCCTATTCTTCGATATAAAATAATTTACGATGACGATCGTCGAATCTATAAGATCAAGATAGAAAATCAAAAGGCATTTTTTGTCTTGAAAATTAGAGGACTAAAAATAGTTAAACAGCAAGATCATGATATTGAAGATCTTAAAAAAGAATTTAAGTTGCTTGAAAATGCGTGGGATAGTGCGAAAAATATGCCGCAGCAGCTAGGCATGTCTAAACCGGTTAAATTATGGGTCTCTGAAAAAGCAATGTTACTAAGTGGCTGCAGAGGAAAAAACTTCAATGACTGGTTTAATCAGCATATTTTTAAATGGGCTTTTAAAAGTCAAGCACTTAACTCTGCGATTTGTCAAACAGGTTCATGGCTAGGCGAATTTCACAAAAATGCCAGCAAAACCTCTGCGTTAAAAGACCAGTTTGATAATAGGGTTGATAATTTAACTAGGATGGTCTGCTTCTTAAAAACTAATTCGAGACATAATTTATCAGAGGAAAAGTTGGATACTCTACTAAGCTCGTTTAAAAATCTAACAGCACAAGAATCCGATGGCCCAATGGGTCAAATACATGGAAACTTCGCCTACCGTAATATCCTTTATTCACCCTCTCAGATTAACCTGGTCGACTTCGAAGATGCACATATTGAACACGTATCATTTGATATTGGGCAATTCTTAGCTGAAATTATGTTTAAGTCTCAATTCCCTTGGCTTCGACATTTGACCAAGAAGTTAACAAACTCTTTTAAGCAAGGTTATCAACAACACTTTCAACTCCAGAAGAATATAACTCATGCCTATTTGGGATATCATTTACTAGTCCACTTGTATGAACATTGTTCGAGAAAAAAACCGCAGGGAATTGCTGGATTGGTACTGACTTATCGAATTAGATATCTAACTAAACTAGTTGAGAATTGGACTTCAGAAAGCAGCTTCTAAAAGCTATTGGTAGCTAGACATAAAAACACATTTCTTCCTGAGATATTTAGACATTAACGCGCACTATCTCAACTAATGGACCAATTGTTTGGTGTAACTCTGATTATCGACACTAAGTGTCGAATAATGCAGGTACTGAACAATTTCTTTAGTGGAGAAATTAAATGAAATCTGTAAGGCAAGGATTAAGTATCTTACTGCTACTAATAGCGCTGTTTTTGATTATTGTATTACTTTACCCCGAAGAACAGTCTAATAACGAGAGTATTGGATTCTCAAACAGGCTACAGCTTAGTACTGAGATTTTAAATAACTTTGCATAAAGAAAGATACTGGCGAAAGTTTTTAGGGCTTTCACCAGTTTTTATGTTGGATTAGTTTAGCTCGTAAATACGGATCCAATTGGCTTCACTAACAAACACTAATTCATTGTTAGGTCCTATTGTCACTCCTTCAAATTGCGGAGCTCCGGATAAATCTAGGGTAGAAATAATGGCCCCTGTGTCAGGGTTAACTTGCAATGCCCTTCTTGATTGTTGGCTAACGATTATCAAGTGACCAGTACGCTCATCATATACCATACCAGCTAAATCATTTGCTGAGCCATTAAATGCTTGTTGCGCATTAAACGGTTCAATCACTGTTAGATTAGTGGCCTCATTATACTCTGACGACGAATCAGCTGGCATATCAAAGTAAACAACTTTGAAATTACGTCCGTTGCCGCCTTCCTTACATGCATAAACCCTTGCAGGAGCACCACCACTGGCTTTACGAACTGAAATACCTTCAAGACCTTGATTGCCACCACTAGCCGCGAGAATTTGATATCGCTGCGAAGTTGGTGGTAAACCACTAACATTTTCTACAAATTCATCAACTGTAATTCTAGAAGCAGCATTGTCTTCTGAGACGATCAGAACTTCATTATCATTTACAAAAGCTAAACCTTCAGTATCCGTATTGATACCATTGACTCTGATATTTCCCATATAGGCGAAATTAACATCGTATCGATGGATTCTAGCTGCGCCATTTTGTACTACCAAATATTGCTCTAAACCTGGGTGCCAAGTTATTCCTGAAGCATCATCTGGAATATTGTCAATTTGGAAAGCGTCACCTTGTGGTGAATAATTTTCTATCAATATTTCGCTTCCAGTTCCCTCAGCTTTGAATCTGGCAGTAACATCGGCGTTAGCATTCATTTCCACGCTACAACTGCTATTACCACTACAATCACCCTGCCAATAGTCTAGTTCATAGCCAGGATCCGGTGTGGCCGTGAGGGTAACGCTAGTGCCTTCATCGAAAGTTTCATTACAATCGCCGGCACAATCAATTCCATTAGGTGAAGATGTAACCCTTCCATCGCCAATAACCGTAACATTGAGATCATAAGTGGATGGCTGTTCCTCAACAAATTCTGCGGTGACGCTCATATTACTATTCATAGTTACTGAACAGCTACCTGTACCCGAACATGCGCCACTCCAACCATTAAATTCATAACCAGTTTCTGCACTAGCCACCAAGGTCACCTGAGTATCTTCGGCATACGATTCCTCGCAATCACTCCCGCAAGAGATTCCAGACGGGGTCGAAGCAATAGAACCATTTCCTACCACGCTTGTAGTGAGACTAAAATTCTGGCTACCTAACTCTTGAAAAACCGCAGTAACTGTCAAATTTGTCGTTAAGTTCACATTACAAGTCGAGCTTCCACTACAAGCACCTCCCCATGCAACAAACTCGGAGCCTGCTTCGGCGGTCGCGGACAAGCTAACTGAGGTATTTAGTTCATACTCTTGAGAGCAATCTGAACCACAATTGATACCAGCCGGTGATGAAGTTACCGTGCCTTGTCCAGATACAGAAACACTTAGCTCAACTAATTCCGGTTCTAGTATTTCTTGAAAGCTAGCAGTGACACTCTGGGCTTCATTAATGCTCACAACACAAGTGTCGGAGCCACTACATGCTCCACTCCAACCAGTAAATACATGCCCCGAATCAGCGGTGGCTTCCAGCGTTACCGAAGTCCCTTGCTGAAAACTCTCGCTACAATCCGCGCCACAGTCAATGCCCGAAGGAGTTGACGACACCGTTCCAAAACCATTCTTAGACACCGTTAAGGTAAATTCATCTATTGTTTCGTCTTGTTCGATGAATACCGCAGCAACTGTTTTATTGCTGCTCATTACAACCTGACAGCTCCCGCTACCACTACAGGCACCATTCCATTGTTGAAAAACATAGCCAGATGCAGCAGTTGCAACGATCTCGATGGTAGCGTCATGTTCAACCACTGAGCTACAAACGCTCGAGCATTCAACATCACCCCCGACAGTACCACCACCCTCAACTTCAACTGTCAGTGTCTTTTGTTGTAGCTCTAGCTCTAAGTCAGAAGACTCTTCACCCCCACCACACGCCATCAGACCTAAAGAAAGCATCGCTACCGCTGCCAACTGTCTTAAGATCGTTATCTTCATTTGAATTAATTTGGTCATTGTATTGCGAACCTTAATGGAATTTGGAATCAAAAATACTTTTGTTAAGCCTATTATCGACCAAGCATTTGATTACTGGAGCGACTGAGTTCGCAGAAATCCCTTTAGTTATCAGGGCTGTGACCAACGTCTCAAACCTACCGGACAAAACTCACAATAAAATCAAACAGATAAATCTAAATCTGTCAGTAATCCCTGAGTAACTGTTCTATAATCTTGTTTTATTAGGGTAATTTGGTCTATGAAAGTTACACCATTGATTGCCTTTTATTTACCCATAAGATGGCCTGCCAACTAAATAAAGAAACATAAATTTAATATGATAAATCAAAGATTTAGTCAAAATATTCGCCATGCTGTGTTTGTAATTAGTGCGTTGCTATTAAGTGCGTGTTCGACAAAAAAAGAATCGATCAGTGTCAAGGATTCTAACGAGCAGATAAAACATGAAGAAATATTTCACCTGTATGAAAATATTTCTCGCCCTTTTAGCCTTAACAGCTACCAAGCGGGAGAGCCTGCGCGGAAAATAAAGCAAATAGGCAATAATGCCTCAGGAATTACTTGGGATCCTCATCAAAAACAATATTTTATTATTCAGAATAATTCAGCCATCTTGTATCGTTTTGATTCCGAATTCAAATACCAAGGTAAACTAAAAAAAGCTGGCAAAATTCATCAAGATACCGAGGGGGTATCATTTATAGATGGAACCAAAATGCTTATTGCTACAGAAGCGAACGCGGTGTATGTGATTGAAGTGAATCAGTCTGTTTACGACAGAGGCTATTTTAGTTCGAGTTTGGGTTTAAGATTCGCTGGTAGACCTCCGGTCAAGAACAAGGGGATCGAATCAACCGCCTATCGAGTCGGTTCGGGAAGCAGAAAAGCTCGTTATTATGCTGCAGTTGAAGGGACCGGCCGAAGCCCACAATCCAAAATGCGGGTGCTTTATGTTGATGCCGATGTTAAAAGCGGGTTCTTTGACGCTTTTCGTTCTTACGATTCTAATCTAACGGTTACTGAACCATTTGATGCTGAAGCTGCATTTGCTGGAGTTATAACCGATATCGCGGGAATGACTTTTGACCCTTTTGGGGAAACCTTATTAATTCTTAGCCAAGAATCTCGCAAGTTAATACAAGTTCACCCTGAGACGGGCGAAGTACTGGCTCAATTAAAACTTTCCGGTGCACCAGTATATGAAGGTGTTACAATAGGGCCTAATGGAGAACTGGTTTTTGTCAGCGAGAAGAACTGGGTTCAAGTGTATCCAAGAAAGCTAAAAACTAATTAAAAAACTTAACAACTAATTAAAAAATCGACAAGGTAGTATTGATGAAAAACCAAAGTATCGTCTTTTTCTCATCCGATGATTGGGGCTGGAAAACCAGTAAATATCAACTTTCAACACGTTTCGCAAAAGACAACAAAGTTCTGTTTGTCTCGTCAATCGGATTCAGAGCACCCACCGCCTCTTCCGATGATATGAAACGAATTTGGAATAAACTTAAGAGCTTCTTCAAAGGCGTAAAAAAGATTAATGATAACCTCTATGTGTTAACTCCACTGGTCGTTCCCTTTAGCTGGTTTCCATTTAGAAATGGTTTAAATAAACTCATTCTAAAAATGCAGGTTGGCTGGGCAAAATGGCGCCTCAATATGTCTAATCCATTTCTATTCGTCTTCTCAGAGAACTGGCATGACTATGTTATTAATATGAAAAGACAGAAGCTGATCTATTATACCGTTGATGAACAAGCTAGTTTTTCTGGTTTAGATGGGCAACGATTTATAGAGATGGACAAGAAGCTAAACAAAGCCGCGGATGTGATTTTTTGTTCAGCTCGAACCCTATACGACAAAAATATTCAGACTAATCCTAACACCCATTACATGCCACATGGTGTGAGCTACAGCTTATTTGCTAGTACACTGAATGACGATACTAAAAAAGCCGATGACATTGCTAAAATACCTGGCCCAATTTTTCTTTTCTTTGGCCATATTTCTTATGACTGGGTTGATAAGGATTTAGTTAAATTTCTAGCCAAAGAAAGACCAGACTGGTCTTGGGTTTATGTCGGTCGTTATTCCATGGCAGAAAAAGAATTCGCTGGTTTTGACAATATCTATCTTCTTGGTGAAAAAGACTTTGAACAACTTCCAAGTTACTGTAAAGCGGCAGATATCGCCACTATTCCGTTTGTTTATAGCAAGTTAACTAACAACTGCAATCCACTAAAACTGCCTGAATACTTTGCCGCAGGCTTGCCTGTGGTCAGTACCAATATTCCTGAGGTAAAGCGAGCTTTTGGTGATGAATGCTATATTGGTCATGATAACGAAAGTTTTCTAGCAGCTTGTGATAAAGCGCTTGCTGACAATGATATCGAGCATAATCTTAAGCGTGCGAAAGAAATGGAAAAACACAGCTGGGAAGAACGAATCAATAACGTGTATCGAATTATCCAAGAAACTACCAGTAGTAAATAGTCTTAGTCATAAAATTAAAAAAATTTGGAATAGCAAAGAATGTGTGGAATCGTAGGAATCTATAACTACAAAACAGGGCAAGAAGTCACCGAAGCTCTGCTTCATGGAATGAGTGAAAAAATCCCTTATCGCGGGCCTGACGGATTTGGCTATTTCTTCGATAAGGAAATCGGGCTTGGACATCGTCGGCTCACCATTATCGATACCAATGAACGTTCTAACCAACCTATGACCAGCTCGCATGCTGATACCACAATTTGTTACAACGGTGAAGTATACAACTATGTCGAGCTCAAAGAACAACTAGAAAAGTCTGGAGTGACATTCAAAACAACTTCCGACACAGAAGTTATTCTTGAGCTTTACCGACAAAAAGGTATCGACTTTTTATCAGAGCTCAACGGTATGTTTGCCTTTTCTATTTGGGATAGGAAAAATGGTGAGTTCTTACTTGCAAGAGACCGCCTCGGAATTAAACCTCTATTCTACGTAGAAACAGATCAAGGCATTGCCTTCGGCTCAGAAATAAAAACGTTATTAGAAATACCTGAAGTCGAAAAGGCCGTCAATAAAAAACTGATCGACAGCTATATGAGCGTCGGCTATTGCCCCACTGATGAAACGCTATTTAAAGGTATCAAGAAGCTAGCGCCTGGCCACGTAATCACCATTAAAAATGGCGAACTCTCGATGACTAAATATTGGGATATGCAGTTTGATAAAACCCAAGATAAAGGTGAGGCGTTTTATATTGAAGAGACAAAAAAATTATTTGAAGATGCTGTCAATATTCAATTGCGAAGTGATGTTCCATTAGGTGTTTTTCTAAGTGGCGGGATCGACTCATCAGCAGTCGTCGCTATGATGAAAAAACTTGGTGTGAAAGACATTAAGACCTTCTCAGTTGCATGGGACTATGGTTCAGACTTTAATGAAACTAAATACGCCCGACAAGTAGCCGAGCAATTTGAGACCGATCATACCGAATACTTTATGAGCGCGGATGACTTTAGAAATTTTCTACCTGACTATATTCGGCACATGGATGAACCAGTGACAGAAGCCGCCGCCATATCACTTTATTATTTAGCCAAAAAGACCAAAGAAAAAGTCACCGTAGTACTATCTGGCGAAGGTGCTGATGAAGTATTTGGTGGCTATCCGATTTACAAGTACATGCATGTGGTCGAGCAATATAAGAAGATCCCAAAATTTATTCGCAATCCAATCCTTAACCCTATTTTAAGAATGCTTGGTGAAAAATGGGCTAAGTATGCAGACCTAAGTGAAGTTGATATCGAGCAAAGTTATTCGGGCGTTTCATTTTATGAAAACTCACAGAAAGAAAAACTCTACTCGAAAGATTTTATGAAGGTTGCCAAAAAGCATTCTAACACCAAAAACCTTGCACCTTATTATCAATATACTCATGGTGATGACCTGCAAACTCGTTTGCAATATTTAGATGTAAAAACTTGGTTGGTTGATGACCTATTAATAAAGGCGGACAGAATGAGTATGGCAGCTTCATTAGAATTGCGTGTCCCTTTCTTGGATCACCGATTCTTAGAATTTGCAGCTAATATGCCGAGCAAGTATCGATTTAAAGGTTATGAAAACAAATATATTCTAAAAAAAGCCATGGAAGATTTTTTACCTAACGAAATTCTTTATCGAAAAAAACAAGGCTTCCCTACCCCGCTATCAATCATGTTTAAGGGCGACTTGTACGAATATGTTAGCGGAATTATTGATAGTGACCTAGCTCACTCTCGTGGCTATTTTGATCCGACAGAAATTAAGAAGCTATTAAAAGAGCATAAAGTGGAAGAACGTGATAACCATCGAGTACTTTGGCAATTGCTGGTGCTTGAATTATGGCATCGGGAGTATATTGATTAGGGGCGATTTTAAATGGTAGCCTTTTTGACCAATGAGAATTATGGGGAGCTAGGTTTATTCAGCCCCTCAAATCATACATTGCTTAGAAAACTTAATTTTGTAAAACCTTATTCCAGATAAAATTTTGTAATTAGCATGTTCTACTCTCTAAGAACAAACCAAAAATCATTTAGTCTTCTATTCCGCTGCTTCCGAATAAGCTATCCCACTATCCCCGTTTGCATAACTAGCCAAAACGGCATAACTATTACAACTACTGTCATCTAAATAAACAAGCACGTCTTCAGCGAGCGTGGCTAATACATTATTACCAGTTGCAGTACATACAACTTTCCAACCGGTGACAGCGTCTCTTCTACTACCCGAATGGTGTTCCCATGCAATACGTTTATTACTGCCCATGTTTTTAACTCTAACCACTAGCGGTGGAATGCGATCGTTAATGTATCCCCAGAAGTACTCTGACATTGATTCACCTTCGGCAGCAGCACCACGATTACCATCGATATCGACGGTTCCACCACCTACTCTGAATGCGCCAGTGTTTCGATAAGCGCGCATATTTTTTGCGATGATATCTTCACCAGGAATTGGCCAACGACGCGCTGTGGTTAGAGTATTAAAATCAGTATCTCCATGAAAAGTATCTGAACGTCCATTAAAATAGAGCTGACTAACCGGAAGATATTCAGGCCTTGTTCCGGCATCATTAACACCAAAAACATCATCAAATACCGTTGAGGTGAAACTAACGTTAGAACCAAACGCTTGTCCACGACTGGTTCCTCCCTCAAATCCTCTAGCCAAACCAAAGAACGAATCAGAAACATCAACGGCTTTATCCGATTGTAATAACCATAAACCACATCGGTCAGTTTGTGGCGTACAAGTCCCTTCAGTATCGTAAGATACAATATTTTTCCATGGATGCGTTGGGCCAGCTTGAGCATCCATTAAACTCAAAGAGAGCTTATTGTTGACTGACAAGGTCCCATTTGATTCTAAAGTCGCCGGATCGTTTTCACACCCAGTCGCCGGATAAGCTTCTAAGCCTGCATAATTTTTATAATGTGGGGCAGCTATTGCCAAAGAATCAAAGACCGTGTTGTCTTGGCTTAGATGCAATGTATCGCAATAGTTACTAAACCCACCGTAAGGTTGGTCTCCTTTATGTTCATCCAAGCGAACAAACGATCTTCTAGTAATGGAGCCATTAGTGCTTCGAGTCATGATCCCATATCGATTATGTCCCCAATCGTAACTATTTTGAAATAGCGGATTTCCGCCATTGATTCGCATACCCGCATTAGAACACCATCCACTATCTGCTTCACTAAAATTGGAGCAAGGTTCACCATTAGTACCTGCACCTTTGGCACCAACAAAATCAATAATAAGGTTCTGGTTGGTTGCCCCTTCAAAATTTGTTAAAGATTCTCTTAAAACATTTTTGACAACAAATCCAACAATGGCGACATAGCGGTTTGCGCTCAACTGAAAGGCGTTCTTTTGTTTTGGAATTGCTCCGTGAGCTTCACCATTAATTACCGCACCACCAGGAGATTGAGAAATTATCGTTGAGTATTGATCAGCTGAACCATCACTTGGTGCGGTTCCTTTATAAGCATTCTCGTATGATTCATTGCGGCTCACGGACACTGGGTAATTACCGTCGGGGAAAACAATGGTATCTCCTCCTGTCATCGCTTGACCCGCAACACCAATATATGGAGATACTCCATTTTCGCCCGCTACTCTTAAACGGCTTGTGCCACTTTTATCAACGTGGATCACTAATGAAGCGTACGCTGATTCATCATAATTACTACATTTAATCCGGATATGAAAACCTCGTCCAAAATTAAGTCCCGAAGTATTCCAAGTGATCCTGCCGGTTTCAGAGTCGACTTTTACGTCGTCATGGCCCAAGTCTTTACGACAAATTGTGGGTGTGCCGGTAATCTGGGGTAAGAAATCGAAAGTGTCGCCATGGGATACTTCGTGATAACCCATATAGCTAATTTTGAGGGTTTGCTCAATAAAACTAGCCGTCACCGTTTTATCACCGTTCATTGAAAAACTACAAGCACCATCTCCAGAGCACTCTCCGCTCCATGCCTCTAGCTTGAAACCAGGTTGTGGGTTGGCAAACAAATGCACTGGGGTATTTCCATCAATCGTCGCTGAACATTCACTGCCACAAGAAATGCCATTAGGTGAAGAAGTTACGGTCCCGCCTGTGTTAGAGGCTACGGTTAAACTGTACGATTCGCTAGTTTGTTGAGAAAAAGTAGCCGTTACCGATTGATCACTATTCATTGTAACGACACAACTGGAAACACCACTACACGCTCCAGTCCAACCGGTAAAATCAAAGCCTGTTTCTGCAGTAGCTGTTAATGTAACTGAAGTACCATCGTCGTAATCATTAGTACAATCATTTCCGCAACTAATTCCTGCGGGGGTAGATGAAACACTCCCTGAACCGGAAAGCGCCACTGTTAGCGTAAATTGAGAGGTGCCTCCTCCGCCTGTACCACCGTTTCCTCCACTTCCGCCTTCAGAAGGTTTACTACTGCTTCCTCCTCCTCCGCATGCGAGACAAAACAGAATTGGGAATATACTTAATAATGATGGCTTATGATCAGTAGATTTAGATACGAGCTTATTAAACATAGCGTTCCTAGCGAATTACCACGACGAATTTAAAATCCATGAAGGATAGAGTATAAACAATTAGAGTGAAGAGTGGCTAGAAAAGTTACCTTGCTTGCGAGATGTTTTAGATAAGCTGGGATCTTGTGACGCCAAGTGGCTGCACAAATTAAAAAGGCAAGCCTAATAGGCTTGCCTTGTCATGTTGGCTATTTATAGCACTGTTTTATTCAGGGCTTTCGGTATAAGCGATACCGCTATCACCACTGCCGTAAACGGCTTTCACCCCGTAAGAAGTACAACCTGAGTCGTCGTTATAGCTTAGTTGATCGACTGGTAGACTTGCGATCTGACTACTACCTGTTGCAACACAAACGATTTTCCAGCCAGTAACTGCAGCTCTTCGACTACCAGACAAATGCTCCCAAGCGACGCGATTAACCGCACCTTTGCCTTTGACTCGAACCACGAGCGGTGGCACCTTGTCGTTTATGTAGCCCCAGAAATACTCCGACATGCTTTCGCCTTCAGCAGCGGCACCTCGGTCACCATTAATATCAACGGTTCCCCCGCCCACTCTTAATGCAGTCGGATTTCTGTAAGAGCGCATGTTTGCAGCAATGATATCTTCACCGGCAATTGGCCAACGTCTTGCAGTAGTTGGTGAATCGTAGCCCTCGTCACCATGGAAAGTGTCATATCGCCCTTGATAGTAAAGTTGAGATTGCGGTAAATACTCTGGTTTTGTACCTGCATCATTAACCCCGTGAACATCATCAAATGCAGTTGATGTGAAATTAACATTGTTTCCAAATGCTTGGCCACGGCTAGTCCCACCTTCAAATCCTCTAGCTTTGCCGAAGAATGAATTTGTCACATCAATGGATTTATCTGCTTGCAGTAACCATAGACCACAACGATCTGTCTGTGGCGTGCATGTCCCTTCACTGTCGAAGGAAACTATTTTGTCCCAAAGGTGAGTTGGTCCAGCTTTTTGATCCATCAGAGATAACGATAATTTGTTGTTAACCGCCAACAAACCAACAGTCTTTAACGTTGCTGAAGTGTTCTCACAACCTGTTGCTGGGTAAGCTTCTAATCCCGCATAATTTTTATAATGAGGAGCAGCAATTGCTAGCGAATCAAACACCGTATTATCTTGGCTTAAATGTAAAGTGTCGCAATAGTTACTGAAACCACCATAGGGTTGATCGCCTTTATGTTCATCTAATCTTACGAATGAACGTCTAGTTATTGAGCCATCGGTTCGATTAGTCATGATCCCATATCGGTTATGACCCCAATCATAACTATGCTGAAACATCCCAGTTCCACCGTTTATTCTCATTCCAGCATTAGAACATTCGCCGCTACCCGCATCGCTAAAATTAGCGCATGCTCTACCATAGGTACCAGCGCCTGCAGCTCCTACGAAATCAAGTAATAAATGTGTGTTAGTGCCTCGAGTTGTCAGCGACTCTCGTTGAACGTTTTTGACCACAAAACCAACAATCGCCACATAACTATTGGCGCCTAATTCAAAGGCCTTTTTTTGTTTACCAATGCCACTGTGGGCTTCACCATTTATTACAACGCCACCAGGGTTTCTCGAAATAATGGTACTGAATTGATCTGACGTACCGTTGGTTGGCGCGGAACGGTTAAATGCATTTTCATAAGACTCGTTACCCGTTACCGAAACAGGATAATTACCATCTGCAAAAACAATGGTGTCACCACTTGTCATAGAAGTAGCAGCACGGCTTATATATTGAGATACACCGCCTTCTCCAGCGATTCTTAGGCGACTAGTACCTGATTTATCAACATGCACAACCATGGCGGCATAGGCAGCTTCACTAAAGTTACTGCACTTAATACGGATGTAAAATCCGCGGCCAAAATTTAGCCCTGACGTGTCCCAAGAAATAGCTCCAGTTTCGGAGTCTACTTTTACATCGTCGTGCCCTAAGTCTTTACGACAAATGTCAACATCACCAGTAATCTGAGGCTGAAAAGTAAACGTATCCCCATGGTCAACTTCGTGAACCCCCATGTCTGCGATGGCTAGGTTTCCGCTTGGGTTACTTTCAACAAAGGTGGCCGTTACAGTTTGAGCTTGGCTCATAGTCACGCTACAGCCTGAAGTTCCACTACATGCCCCACTCCATGACTCCAGTTTAAATCCTGGGTCTGCAGTGGCAAATAAACTCACTTGTGTATTTTCTGATAAAGACTCAGAACAGTCAGAACCACAATTAATACCAACTGGGCTAGATGTTACAGTTCCATTACCATTGACAGTCACTGATAGTACATGGTTTGGCGCGTTGATTTCGGTAAAGGTAGCCGTCACCGATTTGTCATCATCCATTGTTACAGAACAACTCGCCGTACCCGTACAGGCTCCCTGCCATCCTGTAAACTCAAATCCTGCCTCCGGAGTGGCAGTTAGGTTGACTGATGTGCCGTTATCATATTGCTCTGAACAATCAGAACCACAGTTAATTCCTGCTGGACTTGATGATACTGAGCCAGAGCCAAGTAAGCTGACAGTTAGAGTATTTGTTTGCGCGTCAACTGCTCTAAACTCAGCGGAAACTGATTTGCTTTGTGACATCACAACGTTACAGCTAGTCGACCCTGTACAACTTCCACCCCAACCAACAAATTCAAAGCCTGAATCTGCTGTGGCCGAAAGTGATATTTGGCTACCATCTTCTAAATTCTCGCTACAGTCTGAACCGCAATTTATACCTGCTGGAGATGAGGTTACTACTCCCGAACCTGTCACTGATACGGTTAAATCGAAGAATTGTGTCGCCTCTTGCTCAAATACTGCTGTTACTTGTGTATCTGACACTAAATTCACATTACATGCGCCAGAGCCAGTACAACCACCAGTCCAGCGAACGAATTGAAAGCCGTTTGCTGCAGTAGCTGTTAGTGCAACTTGACTTCCATCTTGGAAATCTTCGCTACAATTACCTGTACAATCGATACCACTTGGCGAAGAAGTGACGTTTCCGCTCCCCTCGACAACAACGCTTAATTTAAATTTTACTGGTCCATCAGGCTTTTCCTTGGGAGTTTCCTCCCCGCCGCCACAAGCAGCGGTTAACAATAATGCAAGTCCTGCTAACGCAGACTTGTATTGAACATTTAATGTAGTTAAAGATTGGAATTTCATGGAACACCTATAAAATTTTGCGACCGTTTTAAATCTGATGACTGGATAAACTTGAAATATGGCTGAACAAATGACGACTTAAAAACACTGTTCGCTTGATACCTCTATCGGTTAGTCTAGGAATAACTAAAGGGAGTATGTGTGCGCAATTCCCACTTTTGAGGCTAAATGACAATTAACTAAGTGTTTCTGTGATCAGCGTCGCACTATTTTGTTAGTCGAGAGCCCGTATTCCATGGGGTCTAGCGATGAACTGTATCACTTTGTGAGATAAATAATATTGCTATTCGAATAGAAAACATGTTCTTTTAGTCTATTTCTCTATATAGGCTATTCCGCTAATTCCATCGATATATTTTGCTTGAACAGCATAAGATTTGCATTCTGATGTGTCCCTATAACTCAAAATTTGTTTGTCGAGATCGGCTAATATTTTGAGGTTCTTTGTGCCATTATCCGCACAATTAACTTGCCAACCAATAACCCTACTTCTAGTTTCAGATCCAACAAAGTTTTCCCATAGAATTATTTTCCCATCAGCTAGCTTCTTAACTCTCACTACTAGCGGTGGTATATTTTTGTCTTTGTAGCCCCAAAAATACTCAGACATGCTAGTATTTTCCGAAACCGCTCCCCGGTTGCCGTCGATAGCTATGATACCCCCGCCTACCTTAAGAGCATTGGGATTGGAGTATTGACGCATGTTTGCTGCCATAATATCTTCACCACCAATTGGCCATCGTCTAGTACTGGTAGGAGTCGAAAAGTTAGGTTCCCCCCAAAAGCTGTCCGACTTACCGTTAAAATACAGTTGCAATTCAGGCAAGTAGCGAGGCGCTTTGCCTCTATTTGGCATTCCCGCCACATCATCAATTACAACATCATCGGCTAGTTCGATGTTTTTGCGACTAAACGCAGCCTTTAGGTTTGGGTCGCCTTCAAAACCTCGAGCTTTTCCAAAATAAGAATTCGATATCTCTGCGACTTTTTTAGATTGCACCAACCAAGCACCGCAGCGATTCTTTTGTGGTGTACAGGTTCCTTGAGAATCATAAGAAACGATATTGGTCCAAATGTTATTAGGACCTGCTTTAGAATCCATTAATGATAATGAAAGCTTATTATTGACTGACAATAATCCCTCTACTTTGGCTTCAGAAGGAGTCTTATTACAACCAGTCGCAGGAAAGGCCGCTAATCCTGCATAGTTCTTATAATGTGGGGCAGCAACTGCCAGGGAATCGAATACTGTATTGTCTTGATTTAGATGTGCTTTGGTACAATAGTCACTGAATCCGCCATAAGGCTGATCCCCTTTATGTTCATCTAGCCTGACATAAGAGCGCCTAGTCACGGAACCATCAGTATTTCTAGTCATTATGCCATAACGGTTATGCCCCCAATTGTAGCTCGCTTGAATAAGCGGACTTCCACCATTGACACGCATGCCTGCATTAGAACACTGCCCTTTTTTGGCTTGCTGAAAGTTGTTACAAGGAAATCCCCAAGTGCCGGCACCTTTTGTTCCAACAAAATTTATCAACAGCTTATGGCCTGGACCTGTGGTGGTAAATGATTCTCGCTGAACATCTTGCAGAACAAGACCGACAATCGCTATATACTTGGATTTACTGAGTTGTATTGCATTTTTTTGTTTTCCGATCTTGCCAGATTTGGCGCCTGAAATAACCGCTTTACCCGGAGTTCTCGCGATAAGCGTGGTATATTGAGATTTGGTGCCAAATGTGGGAGTGTTCATTTTCAACGCATTTTCGTAACTACCATCCGCCGAAACAGAAACTGGGTAAACCCCATCGGGAATCACTAGAGTATCACCACTTGATAGGTCTTCACTCGCTTCAGCTATGTATTTTGATACACCGTTTTTGCCCAACACTTTAAGTTGGCTTTTGCCATTATTTTCTACATGAACAACCATAGAGGCAAAGGCCCAAGAGTGGTAGTTGCTGCAACGAATGCGAATATGGAATCCTCGACCAAACCTCAGAAGACCGGTGTCCCAGCTAATTTTTCCTGTCTGAGGGTCGACCTGAACATCATCATGCCCTAGGTCTTTGCGGCAAAGGTGAGGGTTTCCTGTCAGTTTGGGGGTGAAACTGAATTTCTCTCCGAGTTTAACTGTATGTAACCCCATATCTTCGATGGAAACTTGATTTGGCTGTGTGCTAGCTAAAAGCTTAAGCGGATATCCCATTGCGCAAATCGCTAGAAGGCCAGAAATAATCGATGTTCTAACAATCATTATCATTTGTTCCCTAATATTTACCTGACTGAACAATTCTATATTTTGGGTTGTTCACATCATTTTTGCGATTGTATCATTCGAATAGACTTCAACAAGTAGAAAAAGTGTCAATATTACATTTAAAAAGCTGCCCTTTTAGTGAATATAGGTTATATACTTATTGGTTGGCGCTGTGACAAAGACTATGGCAATCGCTGTGTTTGATTTGATATACTCCGCGCTCTATATTTTTCCACCAAGTTATTAATTAGAAAAGGAAGTTAGTTAAAAATGTCAGAGGCTCTAAGCAAAAAAATATCGATTATTTCACTTGTTTTCCTTCTATCTGGGGCAGTCTTTGCTTATGGTCTAGCCGTTGGAAGTTTTAAGATGTGGCCTTACAAGACCATCGAGTCTATGTATAGCGCAGTTCTCTCGATTGTACGCTATGGCGAACTTGTTCCGGTCAATCGCTTAGTAAAAGCTCCAAAACATGTGGCTCGAGAAACCTATGTTGTCTACAAACAAGACCAAATCCAAGAAGGATATTACGCCTATATGGGATATGACGGCGAAACTCTCAAGTATTCAGCGTGGCTAATGAATGAACTAGGCGAAAAATTACATACATGGGATCTTTCCTACTTACCATTAGACCCTGATGGACCGCTTAATGGGGTTGATGCTCCTCATGCCTTTAAAGTGCTCGAAGATGGATCCGTTTTGGTTAGCTTCGATTCTGGTGATGTAATGGCGAGAGTCGATCAATGTAGCAAACCAATTTGGACACGTTCTGGCGTTTTTCATCATTCACTCGAAAGAGGCTTAAATAATACTTATTGGGCCTGGCGTGGTGATAACACTTCGTATGCTCATTACAACTACCTAACCAATTTTGACCCGATTACTGGCGAGACTGTTGCTGAGTTTGAGTTAGTAGACGATCTTGTAAAAGGTAAAAACACACCGGCAAATATATTCAGTGTAAGAGCTGATCATCCGTTTAAACGTTTCGATAAAACACCTGCCGATAAAGTTCTCTACGACATATTCCATCCAAATGACATCGACATCCTTCAGCCGGAGTTAGCAGACAAATTTGAAAATTTTGAGGCGGGCGATTTATTACTGAGCTTCCGAAGAAATCACTTAGTTGCGGTAGTCGATCCGGAGACCTATGAGATTAAGTGGGCTAGAAATGGACCGTGGAAATTCCAGCACGATCCTGATTTTACTGAAGATGGTTTCATTTCTGTGTATAGCAACAATTCAGGATTTGGTCGATCTGAAATTATAAAAATCCATCCTACAACTAACGAAATAAAAAATGAATTAAAAAATGGTGATTTATTCTTCTATTCAGGAGCTCAAGGTAAACACCAATACTTGCCAAATGGTAACATCTTGATTGTGATTCCAGATGAAGGACGGGTGGTACAAGTTACTCCAACTGGCGACAAAGTGTTTGAACATAATAATATTTCCAACATATCGATCGAATATAACGAGCATATATCGAATGCCACTTGGTTCCCCAAGGATTTCTTTGAACAAGTACCAAGTTGTGGTACCAAATAATAAAACTGATTTAAACTAGGAGAACAAGTAACAATGAAGTACATACTTATATTAGCGATTACCGCTTTATTTTTTGCTGGCAATCTACAAGCCTACGTAGGCCCTGGTGCCGGTGTCGGCGTAATTGGAGCAATCGTCGGTGTATTGTTAGCAGTTTTGATGGCGATTTTAGGGATCTTTTGGTATCCAATTAAGCGCATGTTTAAAAAAGACAAGAGTGAAAAGACCCTTGAATCTGAAGAACAAAATGAACAACAGGAAGCCAAACCTGAACAAGAAGAAAAATAGTAATGGTCTATTTCTTACTGTTAGTTATTTCAATCATTTTTGTTGAATTGTTTATTGCACTCAAAATATTACCTGATGCACAAAATGTTCTTAAACTTTCCTCGGAGTCTGTCAAAGTGATGCAGTCAAGGCAGATGACGGATGACGAGAAAGAAGCATTTATGCGAAAGAACTCTGTCACCATGATGAAAGCAACGTTAATATTTTCAGCTAAGTTTATTTCAATATTCGTGGTTTTATTTGCGTTTATATATGGCGTCGAACTTTACTCTGTTGATTTAGCAACTCAATTATCAGAAAGCTTTTACTCACTGACATTGATGAGCTTGCTCACGCTAGTCACTTTAGTTTACGTATGGATACGCAATGTCATTCGCCGAAAATTATAGTTTTTTAGATCGAACTCTGCATCACCTCGCTTTTAGCGTTCCGGGTGTTCAGAAATTAATGGCAGATATTGAAACTGACATTAACAAAAAACGATTAGATTCAATTCAATCCAGTAATGAAATTTTCGTTACTGGATTGCCACGATCAGGGACAACTCTTTTACTTGATTTTCTTCATCAAACCGATGAGTTTTGTACTTACTCTTATCGACATATGCCTTTTATCTTAGCACCTCTGCTTTGGAAAAAACTGTCAAAACCTTTTGCTAAACAAGGCGAGTCGGTTGAACGCGCACATGGTGATGGCATGGAAGTATCATTTGATAGTCCCGAAGCATTTGAAGAAGTTATTTGGTTAAGTTACTTAAAAGAAAAATATGTATTAGCAGACCGATTGGAACCGCTCACACTAAGAAATACTAGCCAGTCATTTGCCGAGAAAATGGTGAATACCATCAAAAAGCTTTTATTGGTATCAATCGATTCTTCAAGCGACTCAACGGCTATTCAAAAGCGTTACATCTCAAAAAATAATGCCAACTGCTCAAGGATTCCGGTACTCACTAAAATGTTTCCTAGTGCAACTATTTTAGTTCCATTTAGGGAGCCGTTAGCCCATATTGGCTCATTAATGAAGCAGCATCAGCAATTCACTGAGATGCACAAAGACGATGATTTTGCAAAAAGCTATATGCGTTGGCTAGGCCACTATGATTTTGGTGAAAACTTTAAACCGATTAATTTTAATAATTGGATAGAGAACTATCCGGGAGAAATTGACTATAACGACGAGAACTTCTGGCTTCAATATTGGATAGCTGGATATTCAGATATGCTATCCATGAAGAGCCAACAGGTCCATTTAGTAGATTATAATAAGCTACTTCTTCAGCCTGAATTAGTTTTAGAAAAGATAGCAAAGGTGACTGATGTTAGTGACAAAGCTAACTTTGTTAAGAATGCGGAATCTGTCAGAGCACCTACATCCAGAGCAAAAGATAGTTCACAAATCAACCCTGAAATTCTTGAGTCAGCAAACAGACTATTCCACCAACTTCAAAAAGCAGCTCTATAAAATGTTAGACTTATTTCGCCCGATCAATAAGCACATCATTTACCCACTTTATTATTGGAAGAATAGTGATAAACGTCTCAGCCGACTAGCAGAACTTGAAAAGAGTCAATTTTTATCTGAAGAAGAAATCAAATCACTTCAGTTAATTAGGCTACAAAAACTAGTAAAATATGCTTATCAAAATACCGTTTACTATCGAGAGATAATGGACAATGCTAACCTTAAACCTGAAGATATTGTTTCTTTGTCCGATATTGAAAAGCTGCCGATACTAACTAAAAAGATCATCCAAGAGCGAATGCCAGACATGCTATCTCGTCAATACGCTCAGTCAGAACTGATCAAAGATAGCTCAGGTGGCTCAACAGGTGAGCCAACCATTTATTATAAAGACTTAGCCCGCCATAACCTTAGACGAGCTGACCAGATAAGACATGATCGTTGGTCAGGTTGGGATATTGGAAAACGCAAAGCACTGGTTTGGGGCGCACAAAGAGATTTGAAAGCCGTACAATCTTTTAGAGAACATATCATCGCAAGGTATATTGAGCGGCAGTGGGAACTTGATGCTTTTGAAATGTCTGATCAAGAAATGGATAAATTCACTTCAATTCTAGAAAATGTCCAGCCTAGTATGATATTGGGTTATGCGAACGCACTCTACTTGTATGCTGAATACCTTCTAAAAAACAATCCAAACCACCATATAAAACTTGATGGAATTGTTTCTTCAGCGGAAACACTTACCAACGAAAAACGCCAAACTATCGAGGCTGCATTTAAATGCAAAGTTCTTAACCGCTATGGTTCTCGTGAGGTTGGATTAATCGCTAGCGAGTGCAAACAACAAAGTGGACTTCACATCAATGCAGAAAACATTTTATTAGAGTTAGTGGACGAAAATGCGCATGCCGTATCTTCTGGTAATGGTGATATTTTAGTCACTGATTTCTGGAATTTTGGTATGCCTTTAATACGCTACAAATTAGGAGACGTTGGAACTGTTTCAGAGACAGGATGTTCGTGTGGTCGCGGCCTTCCGTTGTTAGGCAATGTTGCAGGTCGAACTGGTGATTTCTTCATATCGAGACGCGGAGAGAAAATTCATGGAGAGTATTTTACCCATTTGTTTTACGAAGTACCGGAGGTCAAACAGTTTCAAATGATTCAAGAATCTTTAGATTTGATTGTATTCAATTTAGTAGAAGCAGAGGAATCTAAAAACCGAGAATACCTTGAAAACATCATTACTAAAACCAAAGATATGCTTGGAGAAACTGTAGAAATAAAAACTAACTTCCTTAATGAAATTAAACCGACCTCCACTGGAAAATTACTTTTTACTATATCTAAAGTTGCTCAATAATGGATAATAAAGCACCTTCTCCATCGATTGTCATTGTTTCGAATTTATATCCAAATAAATTTGAAAAAACTCGCGGACTTTTTATAAAACAACTCACTGATTCTTTAGCGACAAAACGCAGAGTAACAGTGGTTTCACCGGTACCGTTTAACCCATTAGATTTAATAAAGCCGTCTTCTAAACGACTTCCTGAGTCTGAGGTTATAGATGGAATTACAGTTTTCCACCCACGCTATATCGTCATTCCTAAGCTATTTCGCTCCTTGACGGGGTTCTTTTTCTCTATCGGAATTAAACAGACACTTAAAACACTATCAGCAGAAGGTAAGGCTGATTTTATTTCCGCACATTGGGTGTACCCTGATGGTTTTGGAGCCAACCGAATCGCTAAACAATTAAACATTCCCATTGCAATACATGCTCTAGGCTGTGATATTAATGAATATACTAAATTCAAAATAAGGCGGAAATTAATTACTCGCGCTCTGAAACAATCAGATGTCAATATTGTAAAGAGTCATGAATTAAAAAATAAAATCGATTCTTTGGGCGTAGATACCGAGAAAACTAAAGTAATCCACAATGGTGTCGACCAGAAAAAATTTATTAGACAAAAAATGGCAACCGCCAGAGAAGCTCTAAACTTGAATAGCGCAGATAAGTACTGTCTATTTATTGGCAACTTTCAGGTAGAGAAAGGTCTTAATTTCTTGGTCAGTGCGTTTAAACTTATCCAAGACGAAAATGTAAAGCTTTTGGTAATCGGCTCTGGTCCGTTAGAGGCTGACATATCGCAGCAAGTCGAGTCGCTAGGACTTACAAATGAAATCAAATTCGTTGGCAGAGTTTCCCACGAAATAATTCCAACATACCTTTCAGCAGCTAACTTACTCTGCTTACCCAGTTTAAGAGAAGGTTGTCCTAATGTGGTTTTAGAATCATTAAGTTGCGGTACACCAGTCGTAGCATCCGATGTCGGTGCTGTAAGAGACATTATTTCCAAACCGGAGTTTGGGGTAGTTGTTCAACCTAAAAATCCAGATGCTTTAGCTGAAGGCATTAAAAAAGGGCTCAGACTAGACAAAAACTCTATGCCTAAATTTGAATGGTATGATTGGGCGGAAAATGCCGATCGCATTATGCAAGAATTTGATAGAGTTAACCTTTAAATTCAAAACCTTGCTAACTTACTGCGATTAGCTTTGCGGCAAATAATACTAGAGTCTATAAATTCGCTATTCGATTCAACTCGGACAAATAAAGCCTAAAATGGCGCTTTTGAGACAATGTCTTCAGTTTTCCAACAAAGCCAGAGTTTCGTTTTTTGGCACGCAACAGCATTTGTAATCGTTCTAACGAAAAGAAGATATTAAAGTAAATCCGAGTAGGATGATCCATCGGAATATCGAGTCCATATCCATTTAGAAAGTGTTGTTTGCAAGCCTCTATTACCTTCGCATTCTTAATTGGCTTCAACTTAAAAGAGTTTAGCGCGCGAGTAAAATGATAAACATCATAATAACTCGAATCGTATTCAACATCCGCATAGTCAAACCCAATGATTGTTGAATCATCAGCCATTAAATTCCACGGTGCATAGTCATTATGTTTTGCGGTTATTACTAAGTCTTCTTGACTAAAGCTTGCTATCGCTTTCTTACATTTACTAATTAATTTTTGCTTGAGTTTTGTTGTTATAATTGAACTGTCAAGAGCATTGACCTTATCAAAGTAGGATAATACTCTTGCCTCCAAAACTTCTTTGGAAAACACCGTCTCTCCTAAAACAGGCATGCTATTTTGAAAAATTTTGAGCCACTCTCCTGCTGAGTGCATGGTCTGATACAGATAGTCTTTGTTTTGGGAGGAAAATGGTTTCATGCTAGACAACAATAGCTCATCGAGCCTTTTGCCTTGCATTTCTTGCATCACAAACGCACTCTCCTCTTCATAGAAAGCTACGGCTTTAACACTGTCGAACTTTTCCTTAGATTCAAATACATTGTAAATACTTACAGTACAGTCATACTCATACTTTATTCTTTCACGTTGTCTCTTCTCAAATTCCTTTGGAAGGTAAGCAAACTTAGCATAAAAGCTAATTAAGTTGCCATTATCTTCACAAACCAATTTATATACGTGCGTTACAAAATAACTAGAAAACTGCAGTATATCCAATAAGACAAGATTTTTAGAGTATTCAGGTATAAATTTTTGAATTAGCGAGCTTAATCTATTCTTAGTTTCAGCATCAATATTCCAATTTTTATCATCTATTATTTTTTCTACTTCATTCATTTACTTACAAAACCCAACGTAACGGTTTAGGAATCAATCCCTTAACGGATTTTAATTCACTCTTATCCAGTGGTTTTAAAATCCGAAACACAATTAGATAAACAATTGAAAATACTGCACCACTGACCAATATAGCCATTAGGTAACTTAATCCAATACTCAATATTGGCAAAATGCAGGCACCTGCCAATAATGCTGAAACAATTAATTTTAACAAAGACATCCAAGGAAAAACATTAAATAGGCTCACTTCTAGCAATTTGGTAATAATTACTAAATATATAAATCTTAGAATAGTACCAACGATCACTGTCGCCAATGGTGCCCCGACAATACCCATCGCATTGATTAATACAATAGTTAGTACAACATTTAAAACCACGGCAAAAACCGACATTTTCAGCAGAATTTTTGTTTTCCCTACGGTCCTAACAATAGAGTCATAACTTGTGATTCTTGTTACAAGCCCAAGCGTGTAAATTTGAAATATTATTACACTAGCGAGATATTCTTCAGTAAACAAGAACGGGATAATATTACTGCCGTTAAGTATCAAAAAAACTAAGGTTGGATAGATGAACATTGCCATCATTTTTATAGAACTATGCCAAAGTTTAAGTACTGCAGCATTATTGCCAGCCCGAAACTCCTCAACAAATTTAGGCATCAGTATATTGCCTAAAGAGTTAGCAATGACATTAAGCATAGGAATTTCCATAGCACCTCGAGCATACACAGCCAAAGTTGCGGGGTTGAAATAACCACTAACGATCACCTTATCAACAATTTTACCTAGCTGCGCAATCGCTCCAGAAAAACCAATGGGTGCTGAATAAGAGATTTGCTCGGCGACTCTATATTCTTCACCAGTCACATCATCTTTAAGCTGGAAATAGGTATACCCAGTAACGATATAAATAGCGAGAAATTGAGCAAGAAAAAAATAGAATAAAACTAGCAGTAATTCTGCAAGGCTCCAGCCTAATAGTAGCGGTGTTACTACGGCAAACAAGAAGGCCAAATTAAACGTTGCGTTTACTGCAACAAATCGAGCAACATTTTGAGTACAAATCATAAATGGCTCATAAAGTTTGATTGGAATTTGCAATAAAATAAAACTTGCAATAAGCCAACCAAGAGGCACTAGTTCTAAGTTATTTAATCCTGTCGCTAACTGCTCAATGAACTGATAAATAATTGCTGATACCAATACTGCAACTGAAAACAGTAGCAACATGGTATTTTTCATTAGCCGCTTTTTTTCTGCCGCTCTTGGAAGGAAATAATATACGCTAGAAGGAATACCGAATAACGCTAAATACAAAGCGACATCCATTATCATCATTACTTGAATATAAGTACCATATTCGTCTTTGGTAAAATATCGAGTCAGGAAAATTGCGATGATAAAAACGCTAACATGCTTAAGCGACTTGCTAATGCTAGTTAAGATTACTTGAGTTCTGAGTCTCACGGACTTTCCTTAATTGGCTCTTTTGCTTTTAATAGATTTGACTAATTCCGGTAAGCCACCGACATGCCATATGAAATCGGCTTTTGCTTTGCTTACGTTTTGGGGCAGTCCGACTCGTCTTAATCGGTGCAAATCTTCACCCTTTCGATTTACACCTCGAATAGTAGAGACAGCAGAAATAATTTGCTTAGACTTTAAGCAATCAATATGGTGTTGGTTAAAGTCTTCTTGGTGTCCACGAGGGTAACTAAAATGAACTATTTTATAGCCCAAATGGTTCTCTAGTTCGTTTATGGATTGATTAATTTCATAGCTGGATAGCTTTTCATCACAAAACCCCAGTGGATAATGGTTGTAACTGTGTGCTCCGATAGTGATTAGTGGATCCTTTGACAGTTCCTTTAAATCCTCCCAAGTCATATGAAGGTCATCTTCGTTAGGGAAACGTAACTCGCCTGCAACAGACTCTATGATGGAATGAAATTCTTCGGGTTTATAGTTGGCTTGCAGATAGCGCATAAAATGAAAAGCGGACTCATAGCGCTTTGTTGCCGTTGACAAATCATAGGTTCTATTGGAGAAAGAAACAAAAACACTCGCCTCTCGAACAGCAAAAAAATAATTAATAATACTTTGAAACCAAAGGCTGTTTTTTGTGCTTATAACAGAGGAGTTAACATAATAAGTTGCAGGAATATTATGCTTTTTAAGCAAAGGATAAAGATGAGTAAAGTTATCTTGAAAACCATCGTCAAACGTGAGTACAACACTATCTGTTTTAATGTGACCATTCTTTATTTGGGCTACAGCTTCATCCATCGAAATAATGGTGTAAAACTTTCTGAGTTCTTGTATCGCGCACCAAACTTCTGATACTGAAGTTTGCCCAGTAATGGTTCTCGAATCCGCTTGATTCGCTATCACTTCATCGGGTAATACACGATGTCCGTACAAGATAGAAATACAAGGACCTTTTTTGATGCGTTGCAATGCACGAACGACAGAAAACGGTCCTGCGTGAATAAAAAATGACTTTAATAATCCTGTTAGCATGTAGCCGATAAAAACCCTATCTGTTTAATGGGTGAGGTATTATGTAGTCCCTATATTGATTGGGATTACCCGACTTTCCATCTTCAGCAGCTTTAACTATATTATAAGCTTCGCGAGCACTAACATAGTGCAATCGATACTTCTTACCGTCATTATACTTGTTTTCAATGTAAGAAAACATTCTATCGGTCGTATCGCTTACAACTGAAAGATGGTCCTGCGCTCCGTGACAAAAGATTTTAACAAATTGCCAGTTGGGCCGCCCTTCTACATGAATCTTTTGGCGTATCCAAGAATCTATCCTTCGAGGGTCATCATGCGTTGGAAAACGACTTATGTCTCCGTCTTCTATTGTTGGATGCCACTTGTGTCGCCAATCTAACCAATTGATCGTCAACGGTCCCTGGAAGATCATAAACTCATTGTTTTGCTGCGGTTTACCAACTTTTGCATTTCGTCCGCGATAATGGGCCGCTTGCTGATGGTTATCACTTGAGTAGTAGATATTGTTGATCATGGGTGGTTGAGCTTCATTGAAAAGCGCAGGAAACGTATAGTCTCCATAACATCCCGCTTGCATAAGTAGTTCTATTTCATTGTCTACACCGCAGAAATTCTCACCTCTAGAGTTTGCTAATGACCAATCACCATGGATAAATGAAAAACAAGCTTTTTGCCCGTCTTTGTAGGGTTTCATGTATCCATACTTATGAAATATGTCCATAGCATCGTTAAGTTTAGTCACAAAAGTTTCTGCAGTGTCATGGCTATGATGCCAGTGCAACTCGAACTCTCCAACACCCTCTACAACCAAATGTTGCAGCCTTTCTAGTTCATGCTCATGCATTAGATCCATGGCATAAAACATCGTGTGTTTAGGGTGATGTCCATCACTGTCCTTATGCTTTTTTGCCAATTTTGGATACCGTACTTCCCAAGCTTCCAACCGATCGGCATGTCCATTTAATTCAAAATGATCGACAAACAACAACATAATATCAACAGGTTCTGCGTCAGTTTTAACCGTTCTAAACAAACCACCTAGATAGGATTTTAACCAGACATCTATCCGCTTTTTCTTAACATATAATGCTAAGACTGCAGTAAATAACAGCCCTATCACTAGAATAACTATCACCAAGTTAAAAAACATTAACAACTCTTATTTAATATAGTTTAAAAATTAATTCGTTTGTTCAACGACCATTTTCTTGGGATGTAGATTACGTACTGCAGCGCACAAACCAATATAGAAGTATGTCCACACCGCATATCCTTGATTGCCTAAAAATATATAGGTCAACCATCCCGCCATTACCACAGCCACCGCAATCACTATCGTCTTAGTTTGCATGTCGATTGGCTCAGAAACAACTGCACTGGTTTCGACCGAGCTAGAACTAGGCTCAGAATTTCCAACGACAGGCGTCCCCCAGACTGGGTGAAGTTTTGTAGCTTCTGGTTTTGCTGAACCATCAGGAGGGTCACTATCAGACTTGGGGTCCGGTTCGATAAAAAATGGTTTGAACTCTTGGAAACATAATCTTAAAACCCATAAGAATAAGAATATTCCTAAAGGCCCCAGCTCAGCCATAATTTGCACATACGAATTATGCGGCATTAAACCGTGGTATTTGTTCCATTGACCTTTTCCAACACCAGTTAATGGATACCACGAAACCATCTGAAATCCGTGATCCCAGGCTCTAGTTCGCCCTTGGAAGGATTTGTCATTTCCTGCATCCAATACAGTCTGTAATCGTTCTTGAATTGGTCCTGGTGCAAAGGACAGTCCTAACAAAACAAGTATGCCTACGATCCCGCCTGTTAGTCCTTTTTTAATGACATTTCCATTGCCTCTCAAGGTGATAGTACCCACGACCATCAACCCAAGTAAAACCATGACAGTTCTTGAGCCTGTTTTACCTACGACAAATATAAGTAATGCGATAAAACAAACTGCCACTAACTTAATAATAATATTGTTCTTCATAATCAGCGCGGCAAACAAAAATGGCAATGTTGTGATCATTAACTGACCAAATTCATTTGCATTTGCGTAATACCCTAACCCTTGCCAACGGCCATTTCTAGGGTCGATGAAAATTGATTCCTCACCGTTCTTAGCAACGTCAACAATTGCTTCATAACCCATAAAGACGATACAACAAGACATCACTGCAAAAAGAATCGCAAACTGACTTGGTTTTTGCATTATTCTAGAAGCAAAGTAATAAAAAGCTAAACTACTGATGAACTCCCATGTTTGAAAAACAATATCGCCTGGGTTCATTATTAATAAACCAAAAATTGAAAACAGTAGCATTCCGATAAGCAGCTGATCTTGTTTCCATTTGTGTTGTGCGAGTTTATCTTTGTTAACAATACAACCTATGATCAATCCCAAGAACAGCAAGCTAAAAGGCTTTATTGAGGCTATGGCTGGATAACGATCTTGAAAACGAAGTAGTACACTAACGATTAAGCCAACCAATCCCCAAAAGGGATTAATAATGCTTGAGATAAAGCTAGCAAAATAAAAGAAGTAAGCTAAGGCCACTAGTGTATCCCTTCAGCTGAGTCTATTAGTTCTTGATAGACATTTTGATAATTATTAACCATTGTCTCCAAGGAATAGTTTTTTACTACATGTTCACGAGCATTGTTTGAAAACTCCCTGAGCATTTCGGAATCTTCAAATAAATGGATAATTTTAGACGATATTTGTTCTATATCATCGACTTCAAACAAGTAGCCGGTTTTGCCTTCGATAACAATCTCCGGGCTACCTCCTACATTAGAAACAATAGCTGGAAGTCCTGAAGACATTGCTTCAAGTATAGTATTTGATAAACCTTCTCTGTATGACGGTAGCACAAATACATCGTATGCATTCATTACTGAAGGTATATCATCTCTACGACCTAAAAACTTTACTTTATCTTTAAGGCCTTGTTGTTGTGTAAGTTCTTCTAACTTTTCTCTATTGGGCCCATCTCCAGCAAACAACAGTAAAGCGTTCGGAACTCTTTCAGCAATCAACTTAAAAGCCTTAATAAGACTAGGATAGTTTTTAACTGTTACTAACCGCCCTACACTACCAACGACTAGTTGTTCATCTGAAATTGATAATTCTTTACGAATTTGTTGGCGCCTTTGTTGATCTGGACAAAACCTTTGAGTATTTACCCCATTTAAAATGGGTCTAAAGATATTTCTATTGACCTTAAACTTCCTTGAAACTTCGTTTACCAAAGCAGCAGATACCGACAAATTAATCTTCATTCTATTGAATAAAAAGCGCTGTATAATCCTCTGCTGCACAGTCTTGTAGTATAAGGTCCCGTGCTCACCGTTAATTACAATGACGTCCTTTTCCAGTAGTCCAGCTAAATAGCCCGCAAGCATAGTTGCCCAACCGTGAGTGTGAATTACGTCATAATGATTTAGTTGATGCACGTTTCTTATGGCTTTTATTGAGTTCAACAAGCCACTAGCAAGAGATGAGTCAAAATAAACTTTTGATCCAGGATTACTGATTCGCTCTCCTAGTTCACCTAATTCTCGTAAACAAACGACATCAATTTTAAAGCGTTCTTGGTCACTGCCATTGATGGTGTTTACAATTCCGTTTTCTAGTCCCCCGGTCCCCAGCGATAGCACAACATGTAAGACTTTAATTTTCTTCATTTTACTTCCAAATTGTAAGATGCTGTCGTGTGATAAAAGACCAAAAACCTAAAGTCGTAAACCACATAAGTGTCATAAAAGACTGTGCCATCGACACTAGAGGCAACTTACGAACAACCGGGCTAAAATAGGCCAAACCAATAATAGTGTAGCCTAATAATTGAAGCACAAAAGCCAACTTATAATAACTATTATCGGAAGCATATAGACTCATGAAGAAAATAGTTAACAAATAGAATGGAGCTAATAACCTTAGCATCTTATGAGATACAAATTGCCACCAAATTTTATTTTTTAATGGATTAAGCAGCTGCGGTTGAAACTCAATCAATTGCCAATTCCCAGCTAGAGTTCGTGTCTTGCGTATCTTTTCTCTGGCAGCATCATCCGATGGTATATCATAGGCTATTGCTTTGTTTTCAAATAAAACTTTTTTACCAGCCATGATCATTTTCATTGGTATCAGAACATCGTCGAGTAATGTTTGGTCGGGGATATTTTGATAATCAGCACGTCGCATCGCATATATCGCTCCAGTCACACCAGGTACAGATGAAATCTTTGATTCGAGATTACGGATAAATTTTTCATAACGCCAATAGGCGTCCATTCCTTGGGCAAATTGATTTGTTTCTGGGTCAAGTAAAACCAATTCGCCACTAACCGCCCCTATTTCAGTGTTGGTAAAATGTCGTACTAGATAGTTAAGACTTTCTGGCTCGTGAGTTTGACGCGCATCTGTCATTAATAGAATCTCAGCACTACTTTGTTCTATCGCTTGATTCAGACAAGCTGATTTTGAGGATTTGTGTTTATTATCGATGCATCTAATTCGTGGATTCTTCAAATTCTCTATAAGGTTAACTGTATTATCTTCAGATTGATCTGAGACTATCAAAATGCTTAGTTTGTCTTTGGGGTAATTTAGCGATAGTAAGCTTTGAATTTTCTTTTGAATTATTTGCTCTACGTTTCTAACAATTAGAATAACTTCAACATCAGGTCTGTAGTCTGTCTCTAATACATCACCTTGTATGTTGCCGCTCGTCTTCTTATCATGATACCTATCTATCAAATAGAGCGATATTGGATAACCAATAAAGGTATAAAACAAAAATACAAACGCAGCCCAAAATAGTAACACTGACACGGTTAACCGACTCCATTCCCAAGGACCTTACCTCGAAGGCGTTCATAATTTTTGTTTCCCAGTACTCTTTTGGCAACTGAAAAAACAGAATATCGTAATGACTGTTTTAAAGTATCTCTACTAAATCGGTGACACCAGTTAGCTACCGTATATTCATTTGTTGTATGAATGATAGCAAACCTTGGTAAAGTAAAATTTCTACCGTTGTTCACACAACCTGGAATTGAAGTCGCGATACATTGATAACCCAATATCTTCGCAATCTTTACAACTCGATTATCAAAACGTCCACCCGGTGGTGCGAAAACAGTTACTTTTGTACCTAGATTTTCTTCAATTGATTTTTTAGATTGTGAAAGTTCTGATTCTATTTGTGATTCACTCATATCAGAAAAGTACTCGTGATGATGCCCATGCGACTGGATGCTCATTCCAGCGTTTTGCATCTCTCGTAACTGTTCCCAGCTCATGTAGTTTTCTTCACCAACAAATGCAGTGTTAATATAAAACTCAGCACACAGTTTGTGTTTGACTAATATTGGAAATGCTTTACTAAAGTTAGACAGGTGACCATCGTCAAACGTAATGCAATTGGTGGTGACTTTACCGTCTTGTGCTAATTGAACTGCTAAAGGTACGCTCTGTTCGATCTTCAATATCTGTTTGGTGAATTGTTCACAGTTCACAGCGTAATGTGGGTCAGACCCTTCGATATCAACTGGGTCACCGACTGCATGATACATGAAAATTGATGTCATAACGAAGAACCTTCTTTCGCAAGCGCTATAGAACTAGTAACTAGACTGGGTTAACACAAATCTAAAAATACTTATCGTTCGGTGGCAGGAGAGTAGTTAAAGCCAACGCTAATTGACTCTGCATCACCGCTGAGAAAAGCTGATGTAGTACTCGTACTGCTAACATCTCTTTGCAAGTATTGTATAAAATATGAGAGAGACGCTTTTGCAAAATAATTGAATTGAACAGAGTACAGCCACTCGTCGTTTTGAATATCTGTGCCCGCAGCATTCTCGAACTCTGTCTTGTTTCTTTCTAACACCGCAGTAATATTGGTTTGCGGTGCACTCGAGAAATATTGACTTAATGAATATGTCATAGTAACACCTGCGCCTAACCGGTCTTCACTATTTGAACCACTTAATCCCGAATAATTTGCTTTAAATATTTGAAAATTCCCGGAAAGCGAATCACCAGTCATATCATAATTGATATTAATTGATTTAACTTTTTGTGCACTACCAAAACTCCCTATTTGGTCATCTACATTAATAGAATCTTCAATGAAGCTTTCACTAACAACAAAGTTCACACTATTTCGAATACTGACTCCAATATTGGCAGATCCTGTAATTTGTCTGTTATACAATATATTGAGTAACTCTGTATCGAAATCTTCATCGTTCTCATTGGTCACCGTTGCTTGACCTATTTCAACCTGAATTTGATTCAAACGACCTCTGCCTACCCAACGCAAAAAAACGTTCTCTTGGTCAAAATCAGTTCCGATAGAATCTTCATTAAATCGGGTAGTGACACTTTCAAAAACAAGAGAGGCATCAGATGAACTATTGAGCGTTTTTTCGTACCGGACCTCGCGCGATATATTAACAAAGTCGAAGGATTCTTGACCGATAACATCCGAGTCTTCACCTTCTCTCTTTGAGTCGAGATAAGTTACCTCTGCATTGATTAAGTCAAGTGGCGTAATGTTAAAAAAATAAGATGGTCTTACCGTCACTACATTCACATCAACTAGATTACCAACTTCTTGAACCGCGAATCGGTCTCTAGGTGCTTGCGAATAATCGTCCCTTAGTAAGAATTCAAAATTAGAGTTAGGTGAGCCGTACTCTATGCTCGCAGAAAGTTGATTTCTATCTTGTCTATCGAGCTCATCAATGGAAAACCATTCTTTGGAAATAGCCCCTGAAAAATCTACCGTCCAAACATTTCGAGCTTCATTTTCGAAAGCAAAAGTTCCACCCGAGTTCAAAGCTGTACCTGAAAGCTGAAGGTTATTCTGCGCTAAATTATCGCTATATCGGTAGGTGGAAAATAATGAATATTCAAATTCAATCGCTAAGCTAATGGGGGAAATCATTAGAGCTGGAAGAATCCAAAGTCCTTTATTAAAACGTTTTATCCTTAAATTCATGCTTAAAACTCTTCTAGAACTAGACCAGCTAGTTTATCACTTCCTATGGATAACACAGATTGACGAATATTATCTTCTGTTGCTAGCCCGTAAGGTATAACTAAAATAACCTTGTGACAGATGTCTAGTAAGATCCTTGTATCTGCGGAGCTAGCTATAGATGGGGCATTAACGAAAATATAACGCTCTGGATATCGTGCCACAATATTAGCCATGGTTTTCTTCATACGGCTATCACTGAAATGTTCCGCGGAACTCTCAACGCTATTTCCGATAGGAATATATCTTAATCGATTTATAGGCGTTTCATAGATGATTTGGTCAATTGGTAATTGATCTGACTCTATAAAATCTACCAAACCATATTCAGGGCTGACATCGAAAAGATGGTTACATTTATTAGAGTGAACATCAGCATTAATTACAATCGAGGTCTTTCCTTCATCTAATGCAAAAGTCGCGGCTATGTTTGAGGTCACTAAACTCGAGTCAAAATTTGGCGAAATCGAAGTGATTAAAGTTACAAAATTCGTTGATTCGGAAGAAGCGAGCAAGTTGGTCCGTAAGTTACGGTATTCATTCATTAATTTAGAATCTTTGGTATCCTTTGATATTAATCCTAAATTAGCTAACTCTTCCGGAGTATAAACTTTACTTTGCTTCATTCGAGCAATGTGATTTTTCGCCTTAGAACGAACAGGGTCGTTCTCCCGGTAGTTTTGATTTGTTTTAGATGCAGGCGCATCCGGCTCGTTGTCCGACTCCGGAGATGTTTTCTTATTTTTTAAATATGCTGACTCAATAATACTCATAATCTAACCCTGTGCCTTTAGCCAAATCTCGTAGCCGTATATTGACCATATGACGATCACGATACTTGCAATCACAAGTTTTTTGGTAAAATCAGCCCTTTTTTCCTGAGTGCTTTTAACCGGATAAACACTCGCTAGTACTGGTAATTGTAATTTCTCGGATATTACTCGTTTATCTCTAACTTTTTGATCTAATAGTGTAAGACCAAAAACGATACTCAGAGGAAACCCGATACTAAAAACTAATCCAACAATGATCAAATGCATAAACCTCAGCCCTTTGGGTGATGCAGGTAAAAATGCTTCTTCCTGAATCCTCGCATTAATTCCTTGTTTAGCCAAATCCATATCTCTCGAAATCCGGGCGCTTTCTCTTTGATCGATTAGTTGATTATATTTAGTCTTATTGACTGCTGATTCTCGAGTCAACTCTGTAATCTCAGCTTCAACTGAGTTAATTCGATTAACTTTCTGTCTTTCGTTTTCTAACAAAACATTTAATTGAGCACGGCGAGACTTTAACGCTGAAATACTGGTTTGAGTCAGTAAGATATCGCTACGCAAGGTCTGTGCAATTGGTGAATCAGACAACTCTTCACTCTTAAGACCCGTATTAGAATTTCTAGCTTCAATTTCCGATTGTATTTGTTTTTCGGTAGCTTCTATTTGAGCATTAATCTGAACGATATCTGGATAAGTGTCTTTATAGATTAATCTGAGATCTTCCAGTTGCCCTTTTAAAGTAGCAATTCTTGCGCGAAGAGCGCCCTCTCTTTCTATACTGGCTGTGTTTTTTGCACCACCACCGCCAGCTAATTGCTCCTGTTGTGCAGCTAATTTTGACTCTTCACCCAATATTTCAATGTTGATGTCTTCGATACTTCGAGTAAGTTCTAATATCCTAGTATTGGCAGCCTGCATCGCTCCGGGAGTGGAATCGACGTTCTTTTCTCTAAACTCTTTAATGGCTTGATCAGCAGCCTGCAATTTCTTTAAATAACTTTCAGCCTGGCCGTTAATGAATTGGTAAGCTCGCTCGCTTTCTCTTTGTTTGTATAAATAACTTTCACGTATGAAAATCTCTGACATCGTTTTTGCGGCTATGTAGGCTCGCTGCGGATCTTTATCTCGAAAACTAATATGCACGATCGTCTTACCAGTATTGCTGATCACCGTTTTCGAGCGCATATCATCCATCAATGAATCAACCTGCTGCTGAGGAGTATTGTCATTGATCCAGCCCCCAACAGTTAGAACCTCTCTTAAAGTCGTTCGGCTATCCATCATATTTCTAGCAAACTTAAGCGGTTCAGATAACGCCGTGGTTGGCGCAATGCCTTCCATAATAGGCTTTATTATGTTGCGTTCGTCTACAATAATAGTTGCCGACGATGTGAATACTTGAGGCCAAACCCAAGCTAGTCCAGCGAACAACATTGACACCACAATATACAAAGAGACCACGAGCTTCTTCCTAGCCCAAGCTTCTTTAGCAATAATGCGGATAAAAAATTCTAAGGTTGCATTCATTAATTAACTACTCTAAAAAGTTCTTTCGGGTATAGAAAGGATATCGCCAGGTTCCATGGCGTAATTGGTTGACATATCTCCGTCGTTGAAAATATCACCTAAATCAATATTGATAGTTTGTAGTTGACCATCTCGACGACGAAAAAGTTTTGTTCCATTTGGTGAAGCGAAATCATTTAAACCACCCGCCGCTAGAACTACATCCAAAACCGTCATTCCTTGGCGATAAGTTAATGATAATGGCGTTCGTACCGACCCAGTAACACGAACCCTAGAAAGGTATTCATGACTTCTCAACTCAGTTAAAATTACCGCAACATTAGGTTGCTTGATATATTCTGACAGTCTTGTTTGAATTTCGGCCGCAACATCTTTTGGAGAGCGACCACCGGCCAAAACTTCTCCAATTAGAGGCACAGAAATCCGGCCGTCAGGTCGAACTGGCACCGAAATAGACAAGTCAGGATGTTTCCAAACGTCTACTTGCACTTTATCGTCTACGCCAATTAAATAGTCAGCAACTAAAAGCTTTTTGTTAGAATGCGGCTCTGGACCGTAACTTACTGATTTAGGTGCACTTCCACATCCGAAAAGCATCAAAATTATTGTTAGAATTGTTATATTTCTCATGTTTTATTCCTTATCTAGCCCCTTTGCCTAATAATATCACTTCTACTGTTTGTAATAAAATGAAAGCATCCATAAAAATCGAATGATTCTTCACGTAGTATAAGTCGTACTGAAGTTTATTATAAGCGTCTTCTTCACTCGCTCCATAGGGATATTTAAGTTGAGCCCACCCCGCTAAACCGGGTTTTACGCTGTGCCTGACTTGAAAGAAAGGTATCTTCTTTTCTAGAGTCTCAACAAACTCGGGTCGCTCTGGTCTGGGACCGACAATACTCATATCCCCCCTAAAAATATTCAACAGTTGGGGAAGCTCATCAATTCTTACTTTTCGTATAAACTTGCCCACTCGAGTCACTCGCGCGTCAGACGCAGACGCCCATTTGGCCTCACCATCTTTTTCAGCATTAACTATCATGCTTCTAAATTTTAACAAGTCAAAATGCTTACCATCTTGTCCGACCCTTGTTTGGCGATAGAAGATTGGCCCTTTAAAACCACTTTCGATAAAAATCAAGATAGCGGTAAGGATTAGTATTGGAAACATGAAGGCTAAAATAATAAAGCTAAGACTGATATCAAATAAACGACTAAGGATGTTGCCGATCCCCCCTCGCAGGCCAGCATCACTGAATATCATCCAACTCGGATTCAGCATGTCTAGACGAAGCATTCCTTTTTCCCGTTCCCAAAAAGCGACAAAATCAATGACGTTAATATTCACTAGTTTACATTGAAGTAATGCTTCAACGGGCAACTTACGCCTTCTATCGCTAATAGCGAGTACAACCTCGTCTATCCCATATTCAAGGCAGTATTCAGCCAAATTATCCCCAGGATTCACTAAGAACTTCTCTGAAATTTTGATTTCTTCGTCGGCTATCTGGACAAACCCATGTATAACATAACTCGCATAGGCCGGTGACAATACACGTGCTTGGCCCAAAGATGATTCACTGGCATTGGTTTTGTTGTTTAAGATATTTGCAGCAAAATCACCAACCCCCAGCACTAACACTTTTCGTCTGAGCGCTCTGCCATCTACGGTGTGATACAAAACTGTTCGAAGTAAAGAAATTCCAATTAGCGAAAAACCGACGGCCAAACCAAATATACCACGACCGATCAATACTTCGGGGAAAACATAATAAACCACCAGCAACCCTAAAGAACCAAGGATTAAGCTAATGGTTACCCTTTGCAAGATCTGAGGGAAATAGTGCTTTCCCCGCGGCGCCGGAGTTTGATATTGGCCCATGGCAACCATGGCAAGTATCATGAACAAGGAATATACAAATGCTTTAAGAGGAAGCCTCTCAAGGCTCTCTATCACTGGCTGCCATTCGAGTGTTTCAAATCGAAAATAAACAGCGGCATAGGTGAATAAAAACAGTAATGCAAACTCGGCAACGAGTAAAAACAAAAAAGTCGTTCTGAAATGATGATTAAAAACCTTAAAAGTAACCATAATATTCCAAGCTTTAAATTCCCTGTTAGTTATCTATTTTACTTTTATAAAGAAAAAAGCACTCCTCACCGACATAACTGTCAATGAGATTTATGAATGTCTGATGTTTCTGCTAGGGTTAAGTATATATTAGGATTCCCGACGTCGAGCACTTTTTGTTTGAAATCTGTTATTTTGAACACTTTGCTGATTTACAAAGGTTTTATCTAGATTTTTATCGACTAAACTTTATCTTAGAACCCTTAATTCTTGGGATGTTTAACTAGCAAAAAAATATCCCTATTTATCTAAAGTTTAAGCGCTGGGAGCATACAAATTGTAGATATTACTGTCAATACCTGCGGCAAAGAGAAAAGGTATTATACCGCCAACAACTGGTTACCGACTTGCTTTGTGAAACAGTTCACAGTTTAAAACCTTAAAATTAGCTCATTAGTGTAGCCAATAAATGAGCCCGAAGCCTTATCATACTCTTTCTAAGCAGCTTTTTTGAGCTAAATCATTCATATATTAAAAAATGTGAGCTTTGCGAGCTACGACTTAATTCGTTCCAGTATGTTTAGAAGGGCCATAATTTATACCCACAAACTGATTATTCTTTCATCTTATCAACTAAGATTCCTAAACTCTTGCCTGCTAAATAAACCATTAGATCTTTATAGCCTTCAATTGGCTCAATTGAATCATCCACGCAGTTAAAGTCGATGTTAATAGCCATTTGTTCTAATTTGTCCCGATATTTCAAAACTTCAGCTTGCTTATTCGAAGTTATCACAATGACTTTTTTACACTCTCCAAGAAAATCAGCTTGGACCAAGTTAGCTTTTTCAATCGAAATTCTAGTCTGCTCAGGAAAACTAAATCCAATAATTTCATCTTTCCTAGCTTTGGCTTTGTTTTTTCTTATGTAGTTTAATTCTTCAAGAGTGTCTTGATACTTAAACAGTAACTGTTCGGCATAGGTATGCCCGTTAACCACAGGCTCCCATAGAACCAGCTTATCGATCCCTTGTCCAAGCCCTATAGAGGCTAGAGTTGCTCCAAACCGAAACCCGACCATAGATATTTGGTTAAAACCACTTCGTTTAATCAACTCCTTTTTAGCGAAACTAATATCTTGTAACCAGCGCTCTACATCAGCTTGTTGATCTTCACCCAAAGAATCACCCGACGCATAATAATCAAATCGAAATACATGGAACCCAGACTCTGACAATCTAGCCGACAGTTGACGATAAGTCAGGTGAGTGTTTAGGCTTTCTAAGTAGATTGGACTACACAGTAAAACAGCGCCCTTAGCTTTCACATTGCCACGAGGTGGTTGATAGATACCGAAAAGCTCTTGATTAGGGCCAAAGTAATAGGGTTGGTAGCTTATTTCTGCGCGACTCCCCTGATTATCACGAATAATCGCATTATCTCCCTCAATATTCGCTGCAACCTGCTCTAACGTATCTCTGATAAGGCTAGCAGGGTCGATATCGAGTTGATGTAACTCTTTTGCCTTGAAAGCCGCTTCTAGAGCTAATAAGGAATGCCCACCAAGTTCAATAAACTTATCATAAACACTGATTTTTTCGACTCCTAGCAATTCTCGCCAAATCTCCGCCAACAATATTTCCACTTTAGATTCTGGCGCAACAAAATCATCATTAAGATCTAGATCCGTAATTTCAGGTGGAGGTAATAATTTCCTAGCTATTTTACCATTTGGAGAAAGCGGGAACTCTTTGATTTCGACAAACACATGCGGAATCATGTAGTTCGGTAGGCATTCAGTCAGCACTTTTCGTAGTGTCTGTTTATCGACTAGAGACTCATTGTTAGCTTGATAATAGGCAACAATCTTTTGGTCACCCGGATGATCCTCTCTGACTATAACTACACACTGTTTGACTCTAGCCATCTCCGTTATTTTGGATTCAATCTCTCCTAGCTCTATCCGCAAGCCTCTTATCTTGACTTGAAAATCGATGCGACCAATGTATTCAATTTGCCCGTCATTTAAATACCTAACTAAGTCACCTGTTTTATATAATCTCGAATCAGGCCTATCATTAAATGGGTTTTCAATAAACTTTTCTTGGGTTAACTCTGTTCTATTTAAATAGCCTCTAGCAACTTGAATACCTGCAATATGTAACTCTCCGGGCGAACCTATTGGAACGGGTCTTAGCTGCTTGTCTAATACATGAATTTTTGTGTTAGTTACTGGGCGTCCTATAGGTACGAGTGGCTTGTTGTAATTAGGGTCACACTGCCAATAGGTCACATCCACAGCCGCTTCTGTCGGGCCATACAGATTATGCAGTTTTGCACGGCTAAATTTAAAAAATTGCTGCTGTAAATTAAATGGTAGCGCCTCTCCACTGGAGAAAACCTGCCTTATGCTTAAACACTCACCCGGCTCAGCATGATCGATAAACATTTGCAACATAGACGGCACGAAATGCAGCGTCGTTATGCCTTTGTGATGGATTAACTCTTGTAAATACTTAACGTTCTGGTGGCCCCCAGGTTTGGCGACGACTAATTTCGCTCCAACAATTAACGGCCAGAAGAACTCCCAAACCGATACATCAAAGCTATAGGGGGTTTTTTGTAGTACGATGTCCTTATCTGAAAGCTGATATTGATCTTGCATCCAAAGCAAACGATTGATAATCCCATTATGCTGATTGATTACACCTTTAGGGTTTCCGGTAGAACCTGAGGTATATATTACATAGGCAAGGTTCTCAGGAATGGTGTTAACGTGCAAATTATGATCAGGAAGTTTATCGATTTCGGACCATTCATCCAGAATATCAATCACGCATGAACTATCATTAGGTAGCAGCTCACGTAAGTGCGATTGAGTTAAGATTACTGGTGCTTCAATGTCCTCAAGCATATAACTTAATCTAGCTTGCGGATAATCGGGATCTAATGGTACATAGCCTCCTCCAGCTTTCAAAATAGCATAAAGACTAACTACCATCTCGACTGAACGCTCCATGCAAACCCCGACTCTGCTTTCAACTCCAACTCCCTTCGAACTCAGGTATCGAGCGAGTTTATTAGCTTTGCTATTTAGTTGGGCATAGGTCAGGCTCTGTTCACCAAACTCAAGGGCAATATTATCTTTGAACTCCTCGGCCCGCTGTTCAAACAGATGGTGTAAACATTGCTCAATTTGGTAATCTTTATCAGTTTGATTCCATTGAGATAACAAGCGTCGTTCTTCCGGGATAAGCAGTTCAAAATCGACTAACGCTTTAGCAGGCGAAGCAACGATTTGCTCTAGGAGGAAATTCAACCGATTAATAAAACGAATCATCGTTACACTTTCAAAAATATCCGTGCGGTATCCGATAGCAAGATTTACATCATCATTAACTAGATTGACGGTGAGTAGAATATCATGTTGGTCGAACGGGTTAGTAACAAGCTGGGATTTTGCTTCTTTCTCTTCTCCGATATTACTTGGATGTATAGACTGTATTTCGAGCGCAATATCTAACAATGGGGTTCTTTGGTTGATTTGCTCCATCTCTAGTGCATCTATTAGAGACTTTACTTGATTGCTACTGACTTCTGCCGAGTTAGAATAGTCCTCTTTAGTATTTTTCAACAAATCGACGAAACTAATATTATCTTTTAGATATGACCTTACAAAATTTACCGCTTTATGGTTTTTGCTAAGCGTTGGATTGTCGTTCTGATGATTTTTGAGGAGATTTGACTTCACACCAATCACCAAATCAGCCTCTCCGCTCCAACGAAATACTAATAATTGATAGGCTGCTAACAATATTACCGCTAAGTTGGTTTCGTACGTTCTGGCTATGTTCTTGAGTCGAACAACTAAATTGTTGTCTAAGTCCACGTTTACAAAATGACTGGCAAAAGTATTCTGGGCAGAACGCGCTTCGTCATATGGTAGATGCGCCTCACTGAAGTTCTCGAATAACCTTTCAAAAGAGCCTGAGTTTAAGGTGTCACCTTGAAATTGATTCGACACGGCAACCGTGGAAGAATTTTGGGATTTAGAAGATAGATTATTCATAGACTAAATTAATAGATTACCAGACTCCATACTGCTGAAATTCCTGAAGGGTATAATGGCAAAAAATCACTCAAGTAAAGTTAGATTTTAGTCATTACCGACTTACACACCAAATCTTAAACCAACTTTAGACTATCTTCTCATATTTTGACTTTTTTTAAATTTAATTTTGTAATTTTTGTTAATTTACAAAGCTTTATTATAACACGTTACAACATTATTCTGCTAAGCTATTTTTGAGCAATGTGAACAAACAATTGAACATATTTCGTACAATTTTAACCTCGTAATTTTAATCCCTGTAAAAATTTAACTCCAAGCCAAAGAATTACTGGTCAATTTTTTATAAAGCTTCGACTAATAATGTGTCGATTGTTTTAAAAATTTGCTATTATCACTGTTTGGTTCGCTAAAATAACCACAACTTAATTTGGAATAAGTAAGCAACTAATCGGTGAGTTATTGGGGGACGGTCTAACTTATCTGACTTTAGTTAAGCTTATGATTAAATGGGCAATTTTCATATTAATGATTACTGGGGTCGACTAACACGACTTTAATAAAATGAATAGCGTTACGGTAATTTTTAGGTTGTTTTTTAGTAAAAATAAAGCAAATACTTCGAGTGGTCACAAGGAATTGGAGGGGTATTCTCAATGACAGAGAATCCAGTAACACAAGACATCTATCAACTATCTAATCTACCTAAAAACCAACTATGGTTTTGGATAGGTCAAAACCTTGAGCCGGAAACTCCCTTCTTTAACATGCCTATGGCGATCACCATTCAAGGGGAACTCGAACCAGAAAGATTTTCAAGGGCATTTCAGCAAGTTATCAACAGGAGCGACGCTTTAAGAACTGTTGTCATTCCCGAAAATGGTGTACCACAAAGACAGGTTTTAGCGGAATTAAGCTACTCTGTAGAATTTCAAGATTTATCTCAGCACAACGACCCTAAAAGCCAGTTCGATCAATGGGCCAATCAGCGCTGTCAGCAAATGTTCAATATAGAAGAAAGAATGTTTGACGCGGTATTATTTAAGCTAGCGGATCAAGAATACATTTGGTATTGGTGCCAACACCATTTAATCTGCGATGGCTGGTCCACAGCATTAGTGTACCGTTATGTTTCAGAGTTCTACCAAAAGAGTTTTACCGAAAACATAGAAGAACTACCTGCTTTTCCTTCGTTTGAAGATTATGCAAGTAGAGAGCAAGAATATCGTCAGTCTAAATCTCACGCTCAATCTGAATCTTACTGGAAAAAAACACTCGCTGAGCCGTTAGACACTTTAAACTTCTACGGAAGAACAGCAAGAGAACATGGCAGCAACAGAGCAATAAGAGTTACACGAGATTTAGGCCAAAAGCGAACAGATGCACTAAAAGCATTAACTAAGCAAAAACCTTTTAAGTCTCTTTCTCCACATCTTTCAACATTCCAATTAGTATCTACTTGCCTATTGGCCTATCTGTATAGAATTACCGGCAATACCGATTTAGCATTAGGGACGCTTTATCACAATAGAGCGACACAAGCTGACAAAGACACCGTTGGATTCTTTATGGAAACAGCTCCCTTAAGAGTCTCCGCTTCCGCAGAAGATACCTTTGAAAGTTTATTTAAGAAAACAAAGTCTACTAGCATGGAAGTGATGAGACATTATCGATTCGCTCCGGGTAACCCAATCAATAACAGAGCTTATGATGTTGCGATTAATTACAACAATGCAACTTACCCTGATTTTGCTGGTATACCAATTTCATTACACTGGCTGCACACGGGTGCATGGTACTCCCACGAACCGCTGGCAATTCAAATCCATGACTTTGACGCGACAGGCACTTTCACTATCGCTTTTGACTTTAATATTGGTGTTTTCGATGAAGCCACTCAGGAAAAAGCCATTCAACATTTCTTCAATTGTATTGATGCCTTAATCGAAGAACCATCTCAATCATTAAATAATTTTAATATTCTAACTGAAGACGAAGAAAAACTGCTTCTGGGTGCATACAAACAACAACCCATCAAAGCTTTGCCTGAAGCAAGTTTGCATCAGCTATTCGAACAACAAGTAGCAAAAACTCCAAGTAAAGTCGCGGTCTATAATTCCGAAGTTAGCTACACTTATCAAGAGTTAAATGAGCGCTCAAATAGCTTAGCTCATTATTTAGTGCAGCTTGGACTAAAGCAAGATCAGCCAGTAGGGTTAAGTTTCGCTAAACACCCTGACATGTTAGTTGCTATTCTCGCGATTCTTAAAGCCGGTGCTGGATACGTTCCGTTAGATCCTGAATATCCAGATGATCGGTTACAATATATGATCGAAGATTCCGGAATAAAACTACTAGTCACTCAACAAGCTTTAATCCCAAACTTACCTAAAGGAAATTATAGCCCCATCGCCATCGATGCCGATTGGCACAAAATTTCCGAACTTAGTAATTCGCAGTTAGACCTTGAAGTCGGTTTAAACAACTTGGCTTATGTGATCTATACATCGGGCTCAACGGGTCAAGCAAAAGGTGTGATGATAGAACACCGTTCAATCGTAAATTATACCCATGCCGCGATCGAAGCATTTAACATTAAAGAACAAGACCGTATTTTACAATTTGCATCGATCAGTTTTGATACCGCAGGTGAAGAACTGTACCCCGCTCTTTCCGTTGGTGCAAGTTTATACATCGCAGAGGATGAAATGAAAGCCTCCGCGAAAAGCTTTTTGAGCATTTGTGAAAGAGAAAAAATTAACTTTGTCGATCTACCAACCGCTTTTTGGCATCAAATTACCGCAGCAATTATTGAGGATAAACTTGATATTCCGACGACTATCGAAACATTAATTATTGGTGGAGAACGAGCACAACCACAATCAGTCGCGAATTGGTTAGACTTAAATACCTCTATTGCTTTAATCAATACCTACGGCCCAACGGAATGTACGATTGTTAGTAGCTATTGTGAGCTTACAAAAGAAAATACCAGCCGCCAACAAGAAGCACCGATAGGAATTCCCGTTAGAAACTTATATGTCTATGTACTCGACAAAAATATGCAGTTGGTTCCACCGGGTGTCACTGGAGAACTCCATATAGGTGGCGCGGGATTAGCCCGAGGCTATCTGGGTAAACAGCAGCTCACTGATAAGAGCTTTATTCCAGATCCTTTTTCGCTAGACAAAAATGCCAAATTATACAAAACCGGCGACCTAGTTCGTTTTAGAGAAGATGGACAATTAGAATACCGCGATCGAGCCGATGATCAAGTCAAAATACGAGGTTTTCGAATCGAATTGGGTGAAGTCGAAAGCGCTCTTTTAGCCGTGGAAAAAATTGAACAAGGCATTGTTTTGGTCAATCAATCAGAATCAGGCGATAAACAGTTAGTAGCCTACTATGTCACTTATAGTGATTCTGACATGTCTGCAGGAGCTGTAAGAAGCAAATTAAAAGAGACACTTCCTAACTATATGATGCCTCAGTATCTTGTTTCACTGGACAAGTTACCTATAAATGCAACGGGTAAAATTGATCGTAAAGCATTACCAGCGCCAAATGAAGAAGAACCATCAGAAGTTGATGAAGATTTTGAAGCGCCCGAAACTGGGTCGCAAAAAGCTATCGCTAAAATTTGGCAATTATCTCTTAGCAATAACAGCATAGGATTGTATGACAATTTCTTCGATATTGGCGGTGATTCGCTTTTAATGATGCAAGTAATAACGAAACTAGAAAAAGAATTGAATTTTGCGGCTACACCAAGAATGTTAGTCTCACAAAACTTAGCACAGCTTGCCGCCGAGTTAGACCTACAAACAGCATCAAGTAATGCATCTCAAAAGTCTTCATTCTTTAGCAGAGTAAAAGGACTATTTGGTGGCTAGTTTATATAAGGATAAAACTATGACTAGAGGAAAGACTACCCCATGACTCAGCCATTTTTTTTTGGCGAAGCCGATGAAAAACTTTTTGGCTTTATCCATCCACCTAAAAAAACTAATAAAAATACTGCTATCTTGCTTTGCTATCCTGTCGGTCAAGAGTACATAAGGATTTACCGAAGTTACAAACTTCTCGCGAATCAATTAAGTTCGAATGGTGCTCATGTAATGAGATTTGATTATTTCGGAACCGGAGACTCAGCAGGCGCAAGTGAAGAATGTAATCTCAAGTATTTGGCTCAAAATATTAATCTTGCGATTGAGCAACTAAAACAAAAATCTGGAGTAGAAAAAGTCTCTCTTGTAGCCGCTCGACTAGGGGCAACTATAGCTGCAGATATTTCTTCTCAACGAGACGATATCGATAGTCTTTTACTTCTTGACCCAGTTATAAACGGCAAAATGTATATTGAAAATTTAAGAAAGACTCATGCCGAAATGTTAATTGATCCAGACCGTTTTAGCCAACCGCGATCAGCAGATGAGTGTAAACCTAATGAACTTATTGGGTTTAATTTTTCACAGCAATTTATGCAAGAGATGTTGGAGCTAGACGATTATCAGCTCTTAAATGCTAAATGTGACAACTTATATGTTGTTAATTCTTATGATGAGAAAAATACCAAGGATTTTTGTAATAAAAACCTAACTCATTCATCTAATGTCCACTACGAATTAATTAATACACCTATCCTTTGGTCAGACGTAGAAAAAATCGAAACCACCATCACTCTGCAAAAGATTGGTCAATATATAATAAAAAAGTTAATTAAATGATAGAAAATATTATTCAGTTTAGTGATAACCGTTCAATGCTAGGGGTACTTACCGAACCGGCATCCCCGTCATCTAAGCAACCAGCCTTTATATTTGTTAATTCGGGACTATTGCATCGAATAGGTCCCTTCAGAATCTACGTGTCTCTTGCTAGAGAGTTAGCGGAACACGGTTATAACGCGTTTAGAATAGATCTATCGGGTAAAGGCGACAGTGAGCCGAGAAAAAACTCTGCTACCATAAATGAGAATGTTAAACTTGATATCAAAGAAGCAATGGATCAATTACAACAATCCCATGGGATAACTCATTTTGTGATTTGCGGAATATGCACGGGAGCTGATAACGCCTATGAAGTTGGCTTTGATGATAAACGAGTGGTTGGGATAGTTCCTATTGATGGTTATGCGTATCCAAACCTAAAATTCAAGCTTAGACATTATTTACCTAAGTTATTAAGCATTAATAGTTGGAAAAATTTGCTAAGAAAAACATTACGTTTAGTAAACAAAAAGGATCAATCTCTAGAACAAAGTAATCTAACTGCCAACTATCGCATGATCTTTCCTCCGGTCGATAAGTTCTTAGGTAACTTGAAATCTGCGGTTAACGATAACAAACAATTACTAGTTATTTATACTGGTGGTTGGAATCAATTCAACAATTATCAAGATCAGTTTTCTGACTGCTTCCCCGAAGTGAGTCAAAAGCCGAATATAGAAGTGATTTACAATAACGCGAGCGACCACACTTTTATATTAAGGAAAGATAAAGAGTGGTTGATTGACAAAATAATCACTTGGTCTAATAAGCGTTTTCTAGAGTAGTAAGTTAAAACCTTAAGAATCTAATCTACAACCTCTAAACAAATAAAACAAACTTCGCTCGACTGATATCAGTAGCAAAAGTCGCTTGCTACTGAGTCTGAATTATAAAGTCTTACTAGTAGAGTTACTTACTCGACAATAACGGTGATCTTTTTAGACAGTACAGGTGGGTTATGCGGTTTATGAAGGTGATCCCCTAAAATTAATTGCAGAGTATGTTTACCGGGCTCTAAAGTAATGGAGGTTTCAGTTTGTCCACCACCAAAATGTGTAACCTCTGCGCCTAAAGGTTTGGTCAAGTCTGGTAGCGTGTCTGCATCTATTAGCAAATGATGGTGCCCAGAATTAGGAACTTCTTTGCCTGCAGGCGAAACACGCATTCCCATTAAACCGAATTTAACGGTAAAGGTCTTGGAAACGGTATCACCGTCCTTTGGTGAGATAATAAAGGCTTGAGCCTTTAGTGGTTGCCGATCCTCGTGGTCACCATGAGCAAGCGCTTGTGATGAAATAACGTTCAAAAATATAGTAATAAAAATAGCTTTAATCATGATGAATATCCTTAATCGCTCTAGTGGAGGTTATTTTTAGAGAATTATCTCTTAAATTTTTTGTTCAACCAATAAAAAAAGCGCCATTGGCGCTTTTTTATCATTTAGGCATTAATTACCAGCCAGTGACTTCTTTCAAAGCACTTCCGATATCAGCAAGACTTCTAACTGTCTTTACACCTGCATCTTCTAGAGCTGCGAATTTCTCATCAGCTGTACCTTTACCACCAGATATTATCGCTCCAGCGTGCCCCATACGTTTTCCCGGAGGAGCTGTAACACCAGCAATATATGAGACAACGGGCTTAGTAACGTTTGACTTGATGAAAGCAGCGGCTTCTTCTTCTGCAGTTCCGCCAATTTCTCCGATCATAACGATGGCTTCTGTTTTATCGTCATTTTGAAACATTTCCAAAATATCAATAAAATTGGAACCAGGAATTGGATCACCACCGATCCCAACACAAGTTGATTGACCAAAACCTGTATCTGTCGTTTGTTTAACAGCTTCATAGGTTAAGGTTCCTGATCGAGAAACGATGCCTACCCTTCCCGGCTTATGGATGTGACCAGGCATAATTCCAATCTTGCATTCGCCTGGCGTGATAACACCGGGACAATTTGGTCCAATTAATCTAACGCCTAACTCATCGCATTTTACCTTAGCATCCAACATATCTAATGTAGGAATTCCTTCGGTAATACAAACGATAAGTTTGATACCGGCATTAGCTGCTTCTAGAATTGAATCTTTACAGAACGGTGCTGGAACATAGATAACACTAGCTTCGGCACCAGTCGCTTCAACCGCATCTTTAACAGTGTTGAAAACAGGTAAACCTAAATGAATTTGGCCGCCTTTGCCTGGAGTGACACCACCAACCATTTTTGTACCATACTCAATTGCTTGCTCTGAGTGGAAAGTACCTTGAGAACCAGTGAAACCCTGGCAAATTACTTTAGTATTTTTGTCTATTAATATGCTCATTTACTTACCCTCTGCCGCGCTAACCACTTTTTCAGCGGCATCTGCTAATCCGGTAGCGGCGATAATATTTAAGCCACTATCAGCTAATACTTGTCGTCCTTTATCAGCATTGTTCCCTTCAAGTCGAACAACTACTGGAACTTCAACACCAACTTCTTCAACGGCACCGATAATCCCTTCTGCAATTAAATCACAACGTACGATTCCACCAAAAATATTAACCAAAACGGCTTTTACATTGTCGTCTGTCAAAATTATTTTGAAAGCTTCAACCACTCTTTCCTTGGTCGCGCCTCCACCTACATCTAAGAAATTTGCAGGTGAACCACCATGTAAATTAACAATATCCATGGTTCCCATAGCAAGTCCTGCACCGTTAACCATACAACCGATATTTCCGTCTAAAGCGACGTAATTTAATTCGAATGATGCAGCGTGAGCTTCTCGCTCGTCTTCTTGTGAAGGGTCATGCATATCTTTTAGGCTTTGGTGCCGATAAACAGCATTACCATCAATTCCTATTTTAGAATCTAAACAATGTAGGTCACCCGCTTCTGTGATCACAAGTGGATTGATTTCTAGAAGAGCTAGATCTAAATCATGAAATAACTTAGATAATTGCATAAAGATATGAGTAAACTGTTTGATTAGCTTGCCTTCCAAACCGAGTTTAAAAGCCAACTCTCTACCTTGATAAGGTTGTGCGCCAACCAAAGGATCGATAGCAACTTTATGAATTTTTTCAGGTGTTTCTTCTGCAACCTTTTCAATTTCAACACCACCTTCGGTGGAGGCCATAAACACGACTCGACGAGTCGAACGATCAACTACAGCCCCAAGGTATAATTCATCCGCAATATCTGTGCAGTCTTCAACTAGTATTTTAGATACAGGCTGACCATTTGCATCAGTCTGATAAGTCACTAAGTTTTTTCCTAACCATTTGGCTGCAAATTCTTTAGCTTCTTCTTTACTGGAGATAAGTTTAACACCACCCGCCTTTCCGCGGCCTCCGGCGTGAACTTGAGTTTTTACGACCCATTTATTGCCGCCAATTTCACCACAAGCTTCGAAAGCGGCTTTGGGTGAGTTAACTGCAATACCATTTGAGACTGGTAATCCATACTTTTTGAAAAGTTGCTTACCCTGATATTCATGTAAATTCATGATGAGTTTCCAAGATATTAGTTAATGTGAAAATAAAGTAATTATAAAAATTAAAAAGTTAGGACAACTAAATGAGTCGGTTGCCTAGCTTAAAATGTCGAATTCTAAATCTGTTGAATCTGGTATTGTCCATTTGATTGTAGACCAATCCATAAAACCTAGGATGCTTAAATTCCTCGGTTTAACATCATGGTTCTAATATGCCCTATTGCTTTAGTGGGGTTTAGCCCCTTCGGACAAACACTTACGCAGTTCATAATGCCTCTACATCTAAATAAACTATAGGCATCATCTAAATCAGCTAACCTAGATTCAGTTTCTGTATCGCGGCTATCTATAATAAAGCGATAGGCTTGTAATAATCCGGAAGGACCTACGAACTTATCAGGATTCCACCAGAATGATGGGCAGGAAGTGCTACAACATGCACACAAGATACATTCGTATAGCCCATCCAGTTTCTCACGATCTTCCGGAGACTGAAGGTGCTCTCTAACTGGCTGTTCGTCATTATTAATTAGGTAAGGTCGAATTTTTTCGTACTGTCGATAGAACTGAGCCATATCGACGACTAAATCTCTGATCACGGGTAAACCTGGTAATGGTCTTACTACAATCTTGTTTCCCTTGATTGACGACAACGGGGTAATGCATGCAAGTGCATTCTTACCATTAACGTTGATCCCGTCAGACCCACAGACACCTTCACGGCAAGAACGTCTGAAACCGATAGTTGGATCCTGTTCTTTCAGCAATATTAGCGCGTCCAACAACATCATGTCTGAACCAGGCTCAATTTCTAGCTCATAATCTTTCATGCTAGGTTTTTTATCTGTATCTGGATTGTACCGATAGATAGAAAATCGCATTTGCTTCTCTCTTAGTATAAATTTAATGGACCTTAGTCCAAATCTTTGTAATTCGATATAACTCGCTTAATAAGTACGCGCTTTTGGCGGGAAAGCCTCAACCGTGACAGGTTGCATATTTACCGCACGCTTATCCATTTCATGAGTCTCAGGATAATACAAACTGTGAGTCAACCAATTCTCATCGTCTCGTTCAGTGAAATCTTCACGACTATGAGCGCCACGACTTTCTTCTCTGAAGTTGGCTGCTTTTGCAGTTGCTCTCGCTATTGCCATTAGATTATCTAACTCCAAACACTCAACTCGCATTGTGTTAAAAGCCTTAGACTTGTCTGGCAGAGCTGCCGTTTTGAGCTTGTCGGCTACGCTTTCTAGCTCTTTCATGCCTTTTTCCATAAGCTCGCCAGTTCGGAATACACCAAAATGATTTTGCATAATTTGCTGCATGTTCTTGCGAATTTCGACAGGGTCCTCACCTTTTTCACTGTCTTCCCAACGATTAACTCGTGATAGTGCGATATCTAAGTTCTCTTGAGTATAATCGTTATGTGGTAACCCGCTTGCTAGCGCTTCCTCAAGATGCAACCCTGCCGCACGCCCAAAGACCACTAAATCTAGTAACGAATTTCCGCCTAAGCGGTTAGCGCCATGAACTGATACACAAGCAACTTCGCCCACTGCGTACAAGCCTTCGACAATTTTTTCATCTTCACCGGCTTTCTTGCCAATGACTTGACCATATTTATTGGTTGGGATTCCACCCATCATATAGTGACAAGTCGGGATGACAGGAATTGGTGCATCAACAGGGTCAACATGAGCAAAGGTTTTTGACAATTCACAAACCCCTGGCAGCCTTTTGTTAAGGGTTTTAGCACCGAGATGATCAAGCTTTAGCATAACGTGATCACCATTCGGACCGCAGCCTCGTCCTTCTAGAATTTCTTTGGTCATCGAACGAGCTACAACGTCACGACTCGCCAAATCTTTTGCATTTGGTGCATATCGTTCCATAAAACGCTCGCCATCTTTATTGATAAGATAACCGCCCTCACCTCGACAGCCTTCTGTAACAAGCACTCCAGCACCGGCGATACCGGTTGGGTGGAACTGCCACATTTCAATGTCTTGCACTGGAATACCTGCTCGCAATGCCATGCCAACACCATCGCCAGTATTAATTAGAGCATTTGTAGTCGACTGGTATATACGTCCTGCACCACCAGTGGCAAAAACGGTTGCTCTAGATTTAAATTGCACTAGTTCGCCCGTTTCGATAGACATTGCGATAACACCACAACATTGGCCATCATCATTCATCACTAAATCAACAGCGTACCACTCGTTGAAGAAATTGGTCTTTGCTGCCAAATTTTGCTGATATAACGTATGTAGTAACGCATGTCCGGTTCTATCTGCAGCAGCGGCTGTTCGAGCGGCTTGCTCACCACCAAAATTCAATGATTGTCCGCCGAATGGGCGTTGATATATTTTACCGTTATCGAGTCTCGAAAATGGCAACCCCATATGGTCGAGTTCTACAACCGCATCAGGCCCTTCTTTACACATATATTCAATTGCGTCTTGATCACCAATGTAATCGGAGCCCTTTACGGTATCGTACATGTGCCAACGCCAATCATCTTCATGACTGTTTCCAAGGGCCACAGTTATGCCACCTTGAGCAGATACGGTATGAGAGCGAGTAGGAAAAACCTTAGAGATTAAAGCAACCTTTTGTCCAGATTTTGCTAATTGCAAAGAGGCGCGCATACCAGCTCCGCCTCCGCCAACGATTACGGCGTCAAAGGTAAGTACAGGAATGGACATTTAAAAACCCCACAAAATCTGAGCACCCCAAAGAAGGAATGCTATACATAATACAATCACGACAAGTTGAAATATCATTCTTACAGCCAACTTGTTTAAATAATCCGTCGAAATCACCCACATGCCTACCCAAGCGTGAAAGCACAAGCTGATAATGGTTAAGAATGAAAATATCTTAATACTGGTTTGTTCAAAGAAAGCTTGCCAAACGACAAATTTCAAATCAGGAGATGATACGATAAACACCGTCAAATAGACCACATAAGCAGCAATAATGATGGCGGTAACTCGTTGTATTACCCAATCGTGAAGAGCACTGCGGCCAACACTTGTTACTGACCTTACCATATCCATACTCCTAGTCCGATAGCTGTTAACACGCCAAGAATTATGACTAATCTCGAGGCCAAAATCCCGCCTTCTAAAGACTCGCCAATTCCAATATCCATCAATAAATGCTTTATACCCGCTATGATGTGATAAGAAAGTGCTGCTAATACTAACCAAATAATAAACTTAGCTAAGCCGCCACTTAACAAATGCTGAAGTTGCTCATAACTAGTTTGAGATTCAAGACTTTGCTCTAACATCCACAGCGCAAACGGCACAGCGATGAATAATAGCACGCCAGACATTCGGTGGAGGATTGAAGACAGAGCGGTAATCGGCCATTTAAATGCCGCCATAGTGGAAAGCGTTACACTTCCGGGTCTGTTTTTTTTCACGATAACAATTCTTCTCGATGTTTGTGAATAGGAGACTGCAACTAGCCTAATTTTAGGCAAAAATTGATATTTCTGCTAAGCTTTTTCCAGTCACTTAATAGATATAGTTATTTTTACAGTTTGACAGCAGTCTTGCGCGGTGCAAGTCTGCAGCTGGCGCAATTATATAAGCCTAAACTACTGAATACAAATGTATTCTCGAAATACTAGTCTATATATTGAGTAAGGTCAGAAAATGGCTTGATATGATCAAAAAGCCTAGCATAACAATTGACAAAATCTTAATAACTTTTATAGTAGCGCGCAGTAGATAGTTAATTATAACAAGCACTTAAACCTATTTAGCGGTTTATCGGCCAATACTATCGATCTTATATCCATTTAATTCGTATAATATTTCGCCACTAAGAGTAGGTATTCTACAGTTCATATTCAGTAGCGCTTCTACTTGGAAGGCTAATACTATACTGGTGATAACTTGTTTGGCGTTAATGATAATATGCTAAACATAACTGTCTCCAACAAAACCAATTTCAGGAGTTATATATAATGTCTGACAAGACCGCCAAACTAACTTTGCCCTCGGGCGAAACTCTCGAATTAGAGATGTATTCACCGACTTTGGGCAATGACGTAATTAACGTTGCTAGCCTCGTCAAGAATGGTGTTTTTACATATGACCCTGGCTTTATGTCGACGGCGTCCTGTGAATCAAAAATTACCTTTATCGATGGTGGTAAAGGCATTTTACTTTATCGCGGATATCCAATTGACCAACTGGCGCAAGATTGTGACTTCATGGAAGTTTGCTACCTGCTGCTTAATGGTGAGCTTCCAAATGTCACAGAAAAACAGGCATTTTTAGATAGAATCAACAATCACACCATGCTAAATGAGCAACTTACCCACTTTTTCAATGGTTTTAGGCGAGACGCTCATCCAATGGCAATAATGGTTGGTGTTGTCGGGGCTCTGTCAGCTTTTTATCATGATTCGCTGGATATTAACAATCAATCGCATCGAGAAAAAAGCGCATTTAGACTGTTGGCAAAAGTTCCGACAATTGCGGCAATGTGTTATCGCTATTCGATTGGAAAACCTTTTGTTTACCCAAGAAATGAAATGAGTTACGCAGAGAACTTCTTAAACCAAATGTTTTCTATGCCTTCGCATGATGAAAAACCCGATCCTGTGCTGGTTAAAGCAATGGACAGAATTTTCACTTTACATGCCGATCATGAACAAAACTGCTCAACTTCTACGGTAAGATTAGCAGGATCGTCAGGCGCTAATCCATTCGCATGTATATCTTCCGGTATCGCTTCGCTATGGGGGCCTGCTCATGGTGGCGCTAATGAAGCGTGTCTAAGAATGTTACATGAGATCGGTGATGTTAGCCGAATTCCAGAATTTATTAAACGAGCCAAAGACAAGGATGACCCTTTCAGATTGATGGGTTTCGGGCATCGAGTTTATAAGAACTTTGATCCACGAGCCAAGGTCATGCGAGACAGCGCTCATGAAGTATTGGAAGCAACTGGTAAAACGGATGATCCGATTCTAAAAGTCGCTATGGAATTAGAAAAGATCGCTTTAGAAGACCCGTATTTTGTGGAAAGGAAACTCTATCCTAATGTGGATTTCTATTCTGGAATCATTTTAAACGCGATCGGAATTCCAATGAATATGTTTACCGTTATCTTTGCCTTAGCTAGAACCGTCGGTTGGGTTTCACATTGGACAGAAATGATTGCTGAACCAACTCAAAAGATTGGACGCCCAAGACAGCTTTATACTGGTGATTTGGAAAGAAATGTTAAGCCAATTGAGCAAAGATGATTTCCAATTTAAACCTAGAAAACTAAAAAAGGCGCTCTAGGCGCCTTTTTTATTGCTTTGTCAAACTATTGATTAATCATCTTCAAAATTCAGTGATATCGCGACTATTTTACGCATAAAATCACGCTCTTTTCTAAATCGCTTTTTCAACTCGTCCATTTCCCTTTCTAATTGGTGGACGCGAACATCCATTGGTGTGGCATCTTCAGGAAGTACAGAATCAGCTTTCATCGTACTTTCTTTAGCAGTTGCAGCATCCTTACCGGCGTCATTCTCAGCCACTATTTCTTCCGTAACTAATTTTACAATTTCGCCATCGATCTTAGTTTTTTCCTCTAAGAATCCGTAAAGCAAAAGCCGGTCACAAGTCGTATTGATAATACGTGGAACCCCTTCACTAAAATCATAGATATGCTGAAACGCTTCTGCAGTAAATGATGGATTGTTGTCCCAATCAACTTTAGAGAGTCGATGTTCAATATAGGACTGGGTCTCTTCACCATCTAAATGTGCTAGATGATAAGAAGCAGTAACTCTCTGCCTCACTTGCTCTAAAACGGGAGCCCTTAAATTTTCTCTAAACTCGGATTGACCCAATAAAAATATCTGTAATAGCGTTTTGCCGTTGTGAACCATGTTCGATAACATACGAAGTTCTTCGATAGTTTCGAATGGTAGATTTTGAGCCTCATCCACTACTAACATACATCGCTTACCCTCTTTGCTTCTAGCAACAAAGAAGTTTTCAAGGTTTTTAAGTAATGAGGATTTTTTATTATCTTTGTGAGCTAGACCAAAGGCAGCGGCTACCATTCTTAAAATATCTGTTGAATTTAGCTGGGTGTTAATTAACTCAGCAGCAACCACATCATCTTTAGACTCTAGAGAATGGAAAAGTGTGCGTACTAAAGTGCTCTTACCAGTCCCTACATCGCCAGTTACTACAATAAAACCCTCCCCTTGTGACAAGCCATACTTTAAGTAAGCCAGAGCACGTTTATGGGTGCTACTTCCAAAGAAAAAGAAAGGATCAGGTGCTAGCTGAAAAGGTTTTCCTGATAATTTGTAATAAGACTCGTACATTCGTTTTCCTTATCTACCAAAATCCAATTTTAGTTGATTCTATTAGTATTGTTTTTACACGCTACTTTTAGGTTAGTCCAAACTTCCTATTGTACGCAAAAAATTTGCCTAATTCATCACAAAAAATGAGTCCTGTTTCATATTACCGAGTTATATTGCACTAAATTGAATAACTGCTAAGATATTGTTTTAAAGGACAAACCTCTCAAACAAACGAGTATTGAACAAAATGTGTGCAATGCAAAAAAATACCACCCCCTGCTACTACAGTGATTACCTCGATCTAGATAAATTTTTAGATGCTCAAAATCCAGTCAGTGGCCAGTATCAAGAACAAGAAGCTCATGATGAGCTGTTATTTATTATCGTCCATCAAGCGTATGAACTATGGTTTAAGCAAGTACTCCATGAGTTACGTTCTGTCATAAAAATATTTGATACAGAAAACTTAAATGAAAACCAACATGGAAAAATTATTCAAAGGTTTGATCGGATAATCAAAATACAAAAGGTTCTTAATGAGCAAATAAGCATATTAGAAACCATGACGCCATTAGACTTCCTCGATTTTCGCGATTACCTAATCCCTGCAAGTGGATTTCAAAGTATCCAATTCAAAGAAATCGAAATTTTACTTGGTCTGAAAATGGAGTATCGCATTAATTTCGATAAAAAGTCATTCTACAACCGGCTCAATGATCAAGATCGAGACTATTTAATCGCTCTGGAAGATAAACCCAATATGTTCGATCTAATTGAAACATGGTTAGCAAGAATGCCTTTCTTGGAACATAAAAACTTTTCTTTCGTGCAAGCTTACCAAGATGCGCTTGATCATATGGTCGAGCGAGACTTAGAAATAGTGAAAAATGTCGACTACTTAAGTGAAGAAGACAGAGAATTTCAAATCAAGGATTTAAAAACAACCCGTGCAGGTTTTGATGCCCTTTTTAGTTCTGATATTTACCAACAATTAAAACAAGATGGTGCCGTTAGAATGAAGCGAGAGGCTGTTTTAGGCGCTATTTTTATTAATCTCTATCGAGACGAACCAGCCTTTCAACAGCCTTATCACATCCTCGAAAAACTCACGGAAATAGATGAGCTGTTCACTCAATGGCGGCACAGGCACACTGTAATGGTACATAGAATGATCGGAGCTAAAATAGGAACCGGTGGCTCATCTGGCCATGACTATTTGAGTAAAACGACCCAAAATAATCGCTTTTTCCGAGAGTTATTTAACATATCAACCTATCTAATACCGAGATCTGAATTACCAGAGCTACCAAGTGATCTAAGAATAGATTTAGGTTTAAAGACGTAATCTAAAGAAATCTCTATATGAGCAGAATTTAGTTTAAATGCCCAATTCCAACATTCCAGTCTGTTGAACGAATTAAGACATTAATTAGCTCTTCAACTCCCTGCTGGTCCTGTTTGTCGAATCTTGAAAGAATTGGGCTGTCTAGGTCAAACACCCCCCACAACTCATTGTCAACAATCACAGGGCAAACTAACTCAGATCGTGAACGAGAATCACAGACTATATGGCCTTTGAATTGGTCAACATCCTTAACCAGCAAAGATTCTCGTTGTTCGGCAGACGTTCCACACACGCCTGTTCCAATTTTAATCGTAGTACAAGCCACTTGGCCCTGAAACGCCCCAAGTTTTAGGTAATTATCATCGACCTTTAAATAGAATCCCGCCCAGTTTATTTGATTCAGGTTATTAAACACTAACGCAGCAAATTGGCTGATATTAGTGAGCCAATTTCGTTCTCCGGATAAAAGTGATTCGAGTTGTTTGGCTAGTAGTGGATAGTCGTTTTTTGTATCGGACATGATCTTTGTTTTAGCGGAATAGTGAATTTGGCAATCATGCCATTATTTTATCCTATTTCAACTATTAATTGGCTATATGGTCTGTTTACCTTTCGTAATAGCACGATTTATTCTAACAAGCAGGGAAATAGTCTGGTGATTAACGCGTGACAAGGTTAAAATCCAATTCAATTTTATATACCAATCGATTTGAGGGTAACGATGAGTAAACATTGGTCAATATCTGCGCTATTAGCCGGAGAAGTCAGTGCAGGTAGTCAAGTAGTCGTGAAAGGCTGGGTAAGAACTCGTAAAGATTCTAAAGCAGGCTTTTCATTTATCAATTTACATGACGGCTCATGCTTTAACCCTATTCAAATCATTGCACCCGCAGAATTAGATAACTATCAAAGTGAAATATTACTAGCAACAACCGGTGCCTCAATGGTTGTAACTGGCGAGTTAGTCGAATCGCAAGGAAAGGGACAGAGTTTCGAAATTCAAGCGACCAAAATTGAAATAATGGGATTAGTGGAAGATCCAGCAAGTTACCCTATTCAGCCAAAGCGACATACCATGGAATATCTAAGGACTGTCGCTCACTTACGCCCTCGTACTAATGCAATTGGGGCTGTCACTCGAGTCAGAAACTGCCTAGCACAAGCCACTCATAGATTTATGCATTCAGAGGGTTTTAACTGGATCCACACGCCAATCATTACAGCCAGTGACTGTGAGGGCGCAGGTGAAATGTTCAGAGTAAGTACTTTGGATCAACATAACCTACCGCTTACTGACAAAGGTGAAGTTGATTACTCTAAAGACTTTTTTGGTAAAGAATCATTTTTAACAGTATCAGGCCAACTCAATGTCGAAGCCTATTGTTTGGCCATGTCGAAGGTGTACACATTTGGACCAACGTTTAGAGCTGAAAATTCGAATACAACCAGACATTTAGCAGAGTTTTGGATGGTTGAGCCAGAAATTGCCTTCGCCGACCTATTAGAAAATGCAAACGTCGCAGAAAAAATGATGCAGTTCATTTTTAAGGCAGTATTAGATGAGCGAGCTGATGATATTAATTTCTTCAATCAACATGTCGATAAAACGGTTATTCAGCGGCTTGAAAGTGTCGTCAACAATGATTTCGAGAGGATGGAGTACACTGACGCTATTAAGATTTTAGAAAACTCCAAAAAGAAATTTGAATTTCCTGTTTCTTGGGGTACCGATTTACAGTCTGAGCACGAACGCTATTTAGCCGAAGAGAAAGTTGGCCGGCCGATCATTTTAATGAACTATCCAAAAGATATTAAAGCTTTCTATATGCGATTGAATGACGACGAAAAAACAGTTGCTGCAATGGATATACTCGCTCCAGGTATCGGCGAACTGGTCGGTGGTAGCCAACGTGAAGAGCGATTAGATGTATTTGATGCAAGACTCGATCAGATGAATCTACCCAAAGAGGACTACTGGTGGTACAGAGACTTACGCAAATTCGGAACGGTCCCTCACTCTGGTTTTGGACTTGGTTTCGAAAGAGCGGTGTTATACGCAACCGGTATGCAAAATATCAGGGACGTTATACCATTTCCTCGGGTACCTAACAGTGCAGAGTTTTAATACCTAGCTAGTACACTCTGTGTAAACTCACCGTTTTAATAAAACCGGTGAGTTTACTTTCCACTACTCATTATACCAACTAACAAACTCCGACTGGTCTGGATGTTTAAGAGTTGCCTTCCTCCCCTCTTCTTGCCCCAAATAAATAAATCCAGTGATTTGCTCATTGGCTTGCAAACCGAGGTTGTCCATTAAGTGTCGATTAAATGCAAGTGCGCCTGTTCGCCATTTAACGCCAATGCCTTCTAGATGAGCGGCGAGTAATAGATTTTGAACAGACGCTCCAGAGGACAATACTTGCTCAATCTTGGGTACCTTGGGGTGTTCCTTGTAGCAAACGATAGAGATAACCACCATCGGAGCTCTCAATGGTTTTTTAGCTATTTTTTCAAGTTTCTCTGCAGATAATTCTGAGTCGGTCTTGAGGCTCGCGTCAACCATGAGCTCTCCAAGTTTTACCAGTGATTCCCCCTCAAATACCAAGAAACGCCAAGGTTTTAATAAAGCGTGATCAGGAGCTCTCAAAGCAAGCTTAAACAACCTCGTCATTTGCTCTTTGGATGGCGCAGGATGCACTAGTTTGCCATGAGACTTTCGAGTTAGCAGTGTATCTATTGAAGACATAGTGATTAAATTTTAGGATAAGAGTAACAAGAATATTAACACAGCGGTGAGCTAAAAATAGAGCTATTAAATAGTAGACAAAAAAAAGCCCGACTATCAAAATCGGGCTTTTTAATATGGCGTCCCCTAGGGGGTTCGAACCCCTGTTACCGCCGTGAAAGGGCGGTGTCCTAGGCCTCTAGACGAAGGGGACTTAAGACTTTTAAAACATCTTGAAAAGACTCTTTATCCAGTGTCTCTCCTCAAGAGCGCGCTATTCTATAGTCGCACTCCGGCTTTGTCAAAAGCTATTTTGAATTATTTTAAAATATTTTTTTATGTCAGCTCAGCCGTCGCTTTTGACAAGCTCCCTTTGATTAATTCATAGCGTGTTTGCATAGAATTTGCCAAGTTCAAATCATGAGAAACGATCAAAAAGCTGGTATTTTCATCTCTATTAAGATCGAACATTAACTCATTCACAGATTGCGCCGTTTTGTAATCTAAATTACCAGTAGGTTCATCTGCCAAAATACATGCTGGTCTAGTTACCATCGCTCTAGCAATAGCTATTCGCTGGCGCTCGCCACCACTCATTTCAGATGGATTGTGAGTTTTTCTATCAATAAGCCCTACTTTGGTTATAATTTGCTCTGCCCTTTCTCTTGCTGAACGCTCACTAACTCCACCAATAATCAGTGGAATCATAACATTTTCTAAAGCAGTAAATTCGGACAATAAATGATGGAATTGATAAACAAAGCCAAGCTTTTTATTTCTTAACTCTCCCTGTTTCTTAATGGATAGCGCGTGAATATCTTGGCCATCGACCAATACTCTTCCTTCGTCAGGAGAGTCCAATCCACCTAATAAATGCAACAAAGTACTTTTGCCAGAACCCGATGTACCAACAATGGCAACCATTTCAGCGGGTTTAATTTTTATATCAACCCCATTTAGCACTTCAACGTATTTAGTGCCATCTTGGAAGGTTTTACTAACATTACTTGCTTCGAGAATGTAATTTTGTTGCTCAGAACTACTCATATCTAAGCGCCTCCGCAGGTTTAGTCTTTGAAGCTTTCCAAGCCGGATATAAGGTTGCAAGCGTACTCATCAATAATGCAGCGACAGAGATATTCCAAACGTCTGACCATTTTAAAACTGATGGTAAAAAGCCAATAAAATAAACGTCTCCAGGTAATACCTGAACGCCCCATAGTTCCTCGATAAATGCAACAACATCCGCGAGATTTGTTGCAAGAGCAACACCACCAATCACTCCAATAATCGTACCGATAATCCCGTTCAAACTGCCTTGAACTACAAATATCTTCATAATCGTACTTGGAGAGGCTCCTAGCGTTCTTAAGATAGCGATATCTGACTGTTTATCCGTTACTACCATGACTAATGTACTTACTATATTAAATGCCGCCACAGCGATGATGAAAGCGAGTAAGATAAACATCATCTTTTTTTCCATTTGCACTGCTTTAAATAGGGTTCCATGAGTGTAGTTCCAGTCAGAGACATAATAGCGATCGCCAACGATATCTCTTAACTCAAAGGCAGTATAAGCCGCATTCAACACATTGTTGGTGGTCACCCGTAAACTGGAGACTTTATTACCTTTTCTGGTTAATGCCGCAGCATCCTTTATGTGTATCATTGCTAGCATTCCATCTAGCTCGGATTTGACCTCAAAAATACCGACAACGGTGAAACGCTTATACCTTGGGGAAATTCCGGCCGGTGAAACCGTCGCTCCATCAGCCAATAAGATAGTGACCTTATCTCCCAAACTTACGCCTAGGCTACTTGCCATACTTATACCCAGAATTATTCCATATTCACCAGGCTTTAATGAGTCTAACTCTCCGGCAATCATGTAGTCGTCCACTATTGAGACTTCAGCTTCTTTGTTGGGTAAAATGCCCTGGAGTAAGCCGTACTTTGTGTACCCACGATTTCGAAACATCGCTTGGGCATCGATGAAAGGCGCTGCGGCTTCAACGTCCGGGTGTTGTAGCACTTTTTTTTCCAGAGATTGCCAGTCGCTAAACCCATCGCCCCGCTCGCCTATAACTATATGTGGAACCATACCCAAAATACGCTCTCGCAATTCGGATTCAAAGCCATTCATAACCGACATCACAGTGATTAGCACTACTATACCTAGAGCAATCCCAAGCATGCTAACTAACGAGATAAATGATATAAAATGATTGTCCTTTTTAGCGCGGGTATAGCGCAAGCCAATCATTAAAGGCACCGACTTTTTCATAAAACTCCGATTATTTTTGACTACTGACCCGTCGACTTGAGCGATTATATTGAGCGAAAGGCGAATTCTAACAACAGCGCGACTTAGTAAGAAGTGCTTTTTGCATTTAGCCTAACCAATTTCACAAAAGCTACGGAAAGATATTGACTGAAAACGCAATAGTACCTTTAATTGGCTAAATCTATGCTATAAATATTAAAGAGTTTACATAAAAGGTACATTGAGTGACTAATTCACCAGACAGTAGTGATTCTGAACGCCGGCAATACTTTAGAATAAAAAATTCATTGTTTATGAGTTACGAGGCGATATCAGAAGATGAGTCAGAGCAGCCCGTTACGGAAGTTAGCTCGAGATCATTACGTTCAATGCATTTATTAAAGGAGCTAAATTCGATTCTAGAAGAAAACGAGATATTCTCAAAGACGCTAACCGAAGAAGAGCGAAAGACTAAATACTATTTAGCGGAGCTCAGTGACAAGGTCACCGATATAACGCGTTATTTAGTCAAAACACTTGGCGTCGAATACAGCGAGTTGCTTGAGGTCGACCTAAGCGGTGGAGGTGTTAGGTTCGAATCTGATACTCCGCTGACAGTTAATCAAGCACTTAAGTTAGATATAGTACTAGTGCCTGAATACTATAACTTAACGACTTCAGGATTAGTCGTTGACTGCTGCTCGATTGGTGCAAGTGGTCTGTTTGAAATTGCAATATCCTTTACTGATATTCAGGAGGCCGATCGTGATGCGATCGTAAGACATGTATTTAAACGCCAATCTGAACAACTACGACTTGACAAGCAAGCGTAATAATTAACAGACTAAACACTTTATATATCAATCACATACCACAATATGTTAAAGTAACATCATACTATAGTTTTTGATCGGACTTAGAAGGTAACCAAAATGAAAATGTTAAAAGTATTAATTGTCGCCCTACCACTGACTTTCGCCGTTACCAGTCATTCAATTTCGGCTGATAATATGGCTCTACCGGTAAGTGAACAAGGCCAACAAGGTATTGAAACTCCGCGCAACGGTCAAAATAAAGCAAAAGTTGAATCGGCATTCGGCCAGCCATTGCAACGCATTGCCGCAGTCGGTGAACCGCCCATTAGCAAGTGGGTTTATCAGGATTTTACTGTTTATTTCGAAAATGATATCGTTTTACATGCTGTTAGGCATCGTGGATAAACGCGTTGTCCTCAAGTATTGACTGATAAAGCATAAAAAAAGGAGCCAAGGCTCCTTTTTTATTACTTCGAGACTAAATTACTTTTGTAAAAGTCGATTCAATCGTTTTGTAAACGCTGCAGGGTCATCAAGTTGACCACTATCGGACAAAACAGCTTGATCAAATAATAGCTCGACCCAATCCTTAAAGTCCTCTTCCGGCAATTCACCGTTTAACTGTTTAACCAGTTGATGTTCAACATTGATTTCAAAGATAGGCTTCATTTCAGGAATTGGCTGGCCTGCCGCTTTCATCATTCGAGCCATTTGCAAACTCATGCCACCATCGTTTGAAACAACGCAGGCAGGAGATTCATCTAAACGACCAGATACTTTAACGTCCTCAACTTTATCTTTTAGTAACTCTTTGATCTTACCAATTAGTTCAGAATTGTCTTCGTTTGCTTTTTCTACTGCTTGCTTATCTTCTTCAGATTCTAATCCGCCTAAATCCAAATCTCCTTGAGTGATAGCTTGCAATTTCTTATCACTAAACTCTGTTAAGTGCCCCATTGCCCACTCGTCAACCCGATCTGTCATTAATAAGACTTCTACTCCCTTTTTCTTATAAACTTCAAGATGTGGACTGTTCTTAGCAGTGGCGTAATTGTCAGCAACTAAGTAGTAGATTTTGTCTTGTTCAGGTTTCATACGAGAAACATAATCTGCCAGTGAAACACTTTGAGCAGCATCTTCATTGTGGGTCGAAGCGAACCTTAATAGACCTGCAACCTTATCTTTGTTTGCAAAATCTTCCGCTAAGCCTTCTTTTAGGACAGAACCGAACTCGTCCCAGAAGCTTTGGTAATCCTCTTTTTCGCTCTTGGCTAACTTTTCGAGCATACCTAGCACCCGCTTAACGCAAGCATTTCTTAGGCTTTGCGTAGCGCCTTTGTCCTGCAATATTTCGCGCGATACATTGAGTGGTAAATCATTTGAGTCTAGCACTCCTCGTACCATGCGCAGATAGACGGGCAAAAACTGTTCAGCATCATCCATAATAAATACTCTCTGAACGTAAAGCTTTACACCGCGAGGCTTATCTCGATTCCATAAGTCCATTGGAGCTTTCTTAGGTACATACAATAAGCTGGTGTATTCTAATTTACCTTCCACTTTGTTATGAGCCCAGCTCAGCGGCTCATTGAAATCATGTGATATGTGCTTGTAGAATTCTTGGTATTCTTCGTCTTTTATTTCAGATTTAGCACGTGTCCATAAAGCTGTAGCCTTATTGATTACTTCATACTCTGGAACGACTACTTCGTCAGACTCTTTCTCTTCTTCGTCTGGCGTAGGCATATCCATTTTTTCCATTTCTACAGGTAAAGAAACATGATCAGAGTACTTACTGATAATAGAGCGAATTCTCCATGGCTCTAAAAACTCTTTTTCATCTTCTTTTAACTTGAGAACAATATCTGTACCGCGAGTCGATTTTTCAATTGTTTCAATACTAAATTCGCCATCTCCTTTGGATATCCAGCTTACGCCTTGTTCTGCTGTCTCACCTGCACGACGAGTTTGTACTTCAACTTCATCAGCGACGATGAAAGATGAATAAAAACCAACACCAAATTGGCCAATGAGGTTGCTATCAGCCTTTTGTTCTTTAGACATTTGCTTGATAAACTCTGAAGTCCCAGAACGAGCGATCGTTCCAAGATTTTGCATAACTTCGTCTTTGTTCATCCCTATACCATTATCGCTAATGGTCAATGTACCTGCCTCTTTGTCCATAGTGATTCGAATCTTTAGATCACTATCATTCTCGTAATAGTCTTCGTGTGATAAGGCTTCAAATCTTAGTTTGTCAGCCGCATCTGCAGCATTGGAAACTAATTCGCGGACAAAAATCTCTTTGTTACTGTAAAGAGAATGCACCATCAAGTTGAGAAGTTGTTTTACTTCAGTTTGAAAGCTATGAGTTTCTTTGCTAGTGACTTCGGTCATTTCGCCGGTCTCCTCGGTTTAATCAATTAATGTTAGATAAATCGTCATTATCCTAACCAAAATCGGTTCAAGATATTTGATCAATAAGATATTTTTCAATGCTATGCAATTTGGGGATGAGTGATATGAATTTCAAGCACTATATAAAATAATTCTTACCTTAGTTTATCAATTAAAGGTTAAGATGCCTTATAATTTACACCACCCAACCTCAGCTATCCCACAAGCCGACTAAATATTAGTCTTTGAAGGGAGTTTTTAGTAATAACGGAGTAATTTAGTGTTAAGAAGAACAAAAATAGTCACCACTCTAGGACCTTCAACCAACAACGCCGAGGCTTTAGAGAAACTGTTTAAAGCCGGAGCTAATGTTGTTCGGATGAATTTCTCACACGGAAGCGCGCAGGATCATATTGAAAGAGCCAAGCTCGTTAGGTCAGTAGCTGAAAAATTAGGCTTAAATATAGCGATTTTAGGTGACCTTCAGGGGCCAAAAATAAGAATCGCTCGTTTCAAAGACAGTAAAATTGAGCTACAACCAGGCGCCACCTTCTTGCTAGATGCGGATTTAGAAGTAAATGATGGTGATCAAACCAAAGTCGGAATCGACTACAAAGAATTACCAAGAGACTGTGATATTGGTGATATCTTGTTACTCGATGACGGACGATTAGAACTAGAAGTTACTAAAATAATAGATAATGTTATTGAAACTAAGGTCATCATCGGAGGCACACTTTCTAATAACAAAGGGATCAACCGTAAAGGCGGCGGATTGTCAGCGCCGGCTCTTACAGAAAAAGACAGACAAGACATTAAGACCGCCGCATTAATGGATGTAGATTATTTAGCGGTTTCCTTTCCAAGAACAGCTGATGACATAAAACTAGCCGAAGATCTTGCCAAAGACGCCGGTTGTCAATGTGGGATGGTCGCTAAAATTGAACGTGCAGAAACTGTCGCCGATGATAAAGTGCTGGACGATATTATTATTGCCTCGGCCGCTGTCATGGTCGCTCGCGGCGATTTGGGAGTAGAGATAGGTGATGCTGAACTAATCGGGGTACAAAAGAAGATTATTCAAAGAGCTAGAGCACTCGATCGAGCGGTCATCACCGCGACCCAAATGATGGAATCAATGATTACAAATGCCATTCCGACTAGAGCTGAAGTTTTTGATGTAGCCAATGCGGTATTAGATGGAACCGATGCGGTTATGCTTTCAGGTGAAACGGCCATGGGCGAACACCCAGTTAGAGTTGTGGAAGCAGTGTCTCGAGTTTGTCTTGGAGCCGAAAAAGAAAAAACCAACAAAATCTCAGGTCATCGAGTAGAGTTACAGTGGGAACAAGTTGACGAAGCGATTGCTATGGCAAGTATGTATATCGCCAACCATTTAGATGGTATCAAAGGCATCGCTTGTTTAACCGAATCCGGCTCAACACCGCTAATCATGTCTCGAATTAGAAGCGGCATTCCCATATTAGCTTTAACACGACTTGAACGCACTAAAAGGAAAATGGCATTATTTCGAGGTGTCGAAGCTATAAGGTTCGATCCAACTGTACTCGACAGAAAGGATGTTAACCGACTGGCAATCGATAAGGTAAAAACAGTTATCCCCCTTGTCGAGGGCGACTTGGTTTTATTGACCAAAGGCGATCACATGGGAAAACTAGGCGGGACCAATGCGCTTAAGATTTTAAGAGTGGGAGAAATCGTTTAATCAATAGTTGTTTAAATAATAAACAGCCTGTTGTTAATTTGGTTAATTATTGTACTAGCAACACGGATTACTTACGCTTTTATCAAACTAGTGGTAATCCGATGTTTACCCAGACGACAAAATGCACTTATACTAGGCTTAGAAAGTTTAAATATTTGCCTAGGTATTAACTGGAATTTAAGACGTCATTAATGCAAAACCTATTAGTTATTTCTGCGATAGCTCCAAATAGAAAAGGCATGGCCAATGAGATCACTGAATTGGTTACCTATTGTGGCTGCAACATTCTCGAAAGTAAAATGAAGTCAATGGGAAATACTTTCAGCTTAGTACTTATGGCTACTGGCGAATGGAATGCGCTAGCTAAACTCGAGCATGTACTCCCAAGTAAAGCACACTCAATGGGAATGACCACCATGCTTCAAAGGTCAGAAGCAAGACCACCTCAAGAAAAACATCTCCCCTATCGAGTTAAATTTTTTGCATCCGACAATCAGGGTATAGCCAACAAAATCACCAAGTTCTTTACTGAACAACAAGTAAATATTGAACAACTAAGTTGTGACACTTTCACATCAAAGCAAACAGGTGCCTCTGTCGCTGAAATTAAATTGACTGTAAGTATTCCAGGTACAGTTGCCATAGCCAAGCTTCGTGAAGCTTTTAGTCATTTTTGTGAACAGCAAAATTTGGATGCTTCTTTTACACCTATTACACAATAGAACGTATCATTAAGATTGTTTTTTATAGAATTCTAAGCGTTATTTTTTTAGCCTAATCAACACTAAGGAAAAAGTATGAAAGTCGGAGATAAACTACCCTCAATAGAATTGGATGCCACTAGTCAACAATCAATTAACTTAGCAAAAATTAAGAACAAGCATGTGATTGTTTATTTCTACCCAAAAGATAGTACACCTGGTTGCACAACAGAGGGACAAGATTTCCGTGATAATTTTAAAGAGTTTGAGAAACTAAACACTCTCATATTCGGTGTATCCAGAGACAGTATAAAATCACATGAAAGGTTTAAAGAAAAGCAAGAGTTTCCGTTCGAGTTAATTTCAGACCCAGAAGAAGAACTGTGCAAGGCTTTTGACGTGATAAAACTTAAGAAAATGTATGGAAAAGAATATTTAGGCGTCGAGCGAAGTACTTTCTTATTTAATAAAAAAGGAAAACTCGTTGAAGAGTGGAGAAAGGTACGAGTTAAAGGTCATGTTGATCGAGTTTTGGAATCTGTTAAATCACTCTAATTGAACACAATTTTATTATCAAACATTTGTAGCAAACATCAAGAACAATTTTGTACTAGTTAGACTGACTTTAATCAACACCGAGGTAGCCATGACTGATATTGTGACTGAGAAACAACGCTTGTTTGTATTAGATACCAACATACTAATGCACGATCCGACATCAATATTTAGATTCGCTGAGCACGATGTTTATATTCCTTTGGTGGTACTAGAAGAGCTAGACAACGGTAAAAAGGGGCTCTCGGAAGTTGCTAGAAATGTCCGACAAGTCAGTCGATACTTCGACCAGTTAATGAGCTCCTGCTCTGAGGATGAAATAAAACACGGTATTCCAATAGGGAATTCTCCATACTCCCCCGTAGAGGAAAGAATTCATGGACGACTTTTTTTCCAGCTTTCAGAAATAAACGAAAGCGCATTACCCAACGGGCTCGAGACAAGCAAAGTTGACAACACGATTGTCAGTATTGCCTTAGGGCTACAAAAAGAGCATCAAGACAAATTAGTCACCTTGGTGTCTAAAGACATAAACCTTCGCATTAAATCTAAGATCGTTGGGGTGCATTCCGAAGACTACTTTAATGACCAAGTGCTAGATGACTTAGAAAACCTTTTCACTGGCCAAGCAGATTTACCACTAGACTTTTGGGATAGCCACGACAAAGACATGCAGTCTTGGAAAGAAGACGGTCGTACCTATTACACGATTAAGGGCCCTCTAGTTAGTAGTTGGAATACTAATCAATTTATACATCTCAATGATGGTTCCAATTTCAGCGCGATAGTTAGGGAAGTTAAAAGTGACCAAGCAACCATCGAATTGGCAAAAGACTATCAAGCCAATAACCATTCAGTCTGGGGAATTACAGCTCGCAATCCAGAACAAAGTTACGCACTTAATCTGTTGATGGATCAAGACATCGATTTTGTCACACTACAAGGCCTTGCCGGAACAGGTAAAACACTTCTCGCATTGGCTGCTGCATTAGAACAAACCATTGAAACAAAACGCTACAATGAGATTATCGTCACCCGGGTGACCATTCCCGTAGGAGAAGATATCGGTTTTTTACCAGGTACAGAAGAGGAGAAAATGAATCCTTGGATGGGCGCTTTTACAGATAACCTCGAAGTATTATCTCCGGCGCAATCTAATGATGATTGGGGACGACAAGCGACACAAGATATATTACAAAAATGGCTCAAAGTTCGTTCACTTAATTTTATGAGAGGCCGAACTTTTATCAATAAATTTGTAATCATCGATGAAGCCCAAAACCTCACTCCAAAACAAATGAAAACTTTAATTACTCGTGCCGGTCCAGGAACAAAAATGGTGTGCTTAGGAAATGTCGCTCAAATCGACACGCCTTATCTAACCGAAACGAGTTCTGGTATTACCTATGTTGTTGATCATTTCAAAAATTGGAAATTTGGAGGTCACATCAAACTTCAAACTGGAGAACGATCTCGTTTAGCTGATTTTGCTTCGGAAAATTTGTAGTCAAAGATTTAATAGTACGTCAAAACCAGCATTGAAGGCGTAGTTAACTCACGCCTTCAATCTCACCGTTTTTATGTAGTTTAACTTTTTCGGCAGCGGGCACTTTTGGCAAGCCAGGCATTCTCATGATGTTACCAGTCAGTACCACTAAAAAGCCCGCTCCAGCGTTAACTTGAATGTTGCGAACCGTCACCTGAAAATCCCGAGGTCTGCCATGTAACCGTGGGTCATCAGACAATGAACTAGGAGCTTTAGCAATACAGATTGGCAAATGGTTCAACTGAAGCTTTTTCACATGAATTAAATCCTGCTCTGCTTCCTTAGTGAATGCTACATCGCGTGCTCCGTACATCGCTTTACATACCTTTGATATTTTCTCAACTACACCATCTCCACTTTCATATAACGGCTTAAATGGCTTCGAAGCGTTAGCAGCATCGATAACCTTTTTGGCTAAATCAATTGCTCCGTCTCCTCCTTGAGTAAAGTGGTTACTCTCTGAAAATGCGATTCCTTTTGCTTCTACATGCCGACGAATAATCTCAATTTCAGAATCCGAGTCTTGCTCGAACCGATTGAGCGCAACAACGGGTACCTTGTTAAACAATTCAACACTCTCGATATGCTTATCAAGATTGACCAGCCCCGCAGTAACCATCTCCGTGCTTTCATCAGATAAGTTAGCCTTATCCATTCCACCATGCATCTTTAATGCTCTTACGGTGGTCACTAAGACAACCGCAACGGGATCAATTTCCGCAATTCGACACTTAATATCAAAAAACTTTTCTGCCCCTAGATCGAATCCAAATCCTGCTTCCGTTATAGCCCAATCTGCGTGGTGCATTGCCATCTTAGTTGCTAAAACACTATTGCAACCATGCGCGATATTAGCAAACGGTCCTCCATGAACAAATACAGGTGTTCCCTCAAGTGTTTGCACCAAATTTGGGTGGAGTGCGTCACGTAACAACGCCAACAAAGCTCCAGTTATATTCAGAGACTTTAAAAACACAGGCCCATCGCTCAAGTTATATCCAATTAAGGTGTTATCGAGCCTAGACTCCAGATCATCAAAATCTTTCGCTAAGCACAACATCGCCATCACTTCAGAAGCCGCAGTTATATCAAAGCCACCTTCACGTGGGATGCCTTGTTTTTTTCCACCTAAACCAATCACAATATTTCTTAAACTTCTGTCATTCATATCCATGACTCTTCGCCAAACTACTTGACGAGAATCGAGGTTGAGAATGTTCCCTTGAAAAATATGATTATCAATTGCTGCAGAAATAAGATTGTTAGCAGCAGTAATGGCATGAAAATCGCCTGTAAAGTGCAGGTTGATCCTATCCACCGGGACGGCTTGTGAATACCCTCCTCCGGTCGCGCCGCCTTTCATACCCAAACATGGCCCAAGGGAAGGCTCTCGTAATGCAAGACAAACAGAATGCCCTAGTTTAGAAAATGCTTGGCCTAAACCAATCGTCGTGGTGGTCTTTCCTTCTCCGGCAGGAGTTGGAGTTGTAGCGGAAACTAGAATTAAATTACCTTTAACCCGTTTGTTAGGTTTTTCAAGCAATGCGTCTATATTGACCTTGGTAATAGAGTCGCCGTATGGCATTAAGAACTTGCTATTAATTTGTAATCCGGCGGCAATCTCAGCGATCGGCTTATAACTAAATTGTTTTACGATCTCGCTATCTGAGAGCATTAAATGTTCCTTATCGATTAGTTAAAACATTCCGAGCATATCGACTTAAACCTTTTAATGCAAAAAGCATTTGAGTTTACCATGACCTACATCAAGCAAATGTTGCTACCTTTTAGCAGAAAATTTGTTATATTAGATGGCAAAACTAACAAAATTAAGGACTTAGTATGGGGCGAGATATATCTGAACGTGAATATTCAGCAGAAGATTATGAACGATTTAATCGATGTATCCATGATCAAGTAGATCTCCTCAAGAAGCTAATAGAAGAGCCCAATTTTGGCAAAGAAGAGCTATGCATCGGTGCCGAACTAGAGCTTTATTTAATGGGAAAAGACGGTAATGTAAATCCCGTTAATATGCAGCTACTAGAGATGCTCAATGATGAGCAATTTCAAACTGAGTTAAATAAATTTAACTTAGAATTAAACCTATCCCCGGTCAGCGCAGCAGGAAGACCTTTTAGTGAGCTTACTAAAGAAATGCTGCAAAAATTCAACTACCTTTGGAATGTCGCGGAAGAAATTAACACCAGGCCATTGGCCGTTGGCATACTCCCCACCTTAAGTCAGAAAGATTTAAGCAACGATAATATGACTGAATTAGGTCGATACAGGACGCTCGCGCGAGAATTAATAAAACAACGTGGAGAACCCTTTCATATAAAAATTGATGGCGAAGAATCTGTAGACTTTACTACCTCCGAGGTTTGTGTAGAAGGAGCCAATACTTCATTTCAAGTGCACCTTATGACTGAAAAGGAAAAATTTGCAAATACTTTTAACGCTGCCCAATTGACCCTTCCAATGGCATTGGGTGTTTCAGCAAATTCAGGTATGTTATTAGGTAAGTGCCTTTGGGACGAGACCCGAGTAGTACTATTTAAACAATCCATCGATAACCGTATGGCCGATGCCTCTGGCTGGAGACAACCTTCCCGCGTTACATTTGGGCATGGTTGGGTTCGCAAAAGCGGATGGGAACTATTTTCCGAAACAGTCAACCTATATCAACCGATTTTTCCAGAAATTTTTGATTCAGACGAAAAACAGGGTTTACCAGAACTGGCAGAACTAAATTTGCACATGGGTACCACGTGGCCATGGAATCGTGCAGTCTATTGCAATAAGGGCAATGGCCATCTTCGAATAGAATTTAGAGCATTACCTGCGGGACCGACGGCATTGGATATGGCAGCAAATGCAGCCTTTTCTATTGGAATGGCTGTTGGACTAGAACACAAAATTGATGAATACATGTCACGTATCCCATTCCGTTTTGCAGAGTATAATTTTTACCGAGCCGCAAAAAACGGACTTGATGCCACTATTCTTTGGCCGCAGAATTATCAAAACAAACCTGTTGAAGTTCCCATTAAAAATGTCATTGACGATATGTTGGTAGTCGCCAATGATGGTTTAAGTAAGTTAAATATAGAGCTTACCGAACGGGACAAGTTTTTAAACATTATTCACCGCAGACTGTCTAAGAATATCAACGGCGCGAGATGGACTAAAGAAACTTTCCGCCATCTTAAGAAAAACCTTTCAACTCAAGAAGCTTGTGCAGAGATGTTAAATCGATATTTCGTCAATCAAATGGGTGGACAACCGATTAGTGAATGGGAAAGATGCTGGAAATGAGTTTCCTAAACCCCACAATTACTTTTTACTCAGACTCAGAGCGTAGCAACTTACCGGATTCTCTGTTGGAATTTCTTAGAAGTTTAGACGGTTTAACGGTATTCGACATCAAAGGAAGAGATACCAATCGGTGTCGAGTTGTCACCACATTAATTCATGGCAACGAGCCTTCTGGTCTTGTAGCTTGCCACTTATGGTTACGCAGTAACGAAGTACCAGCCACCAACCTCAGAATTATTTTGTGTAACCCTGAAGCTGCATTAACTAAACCATTCTTTACCAATCGATTTGTACAACATAGTGATGACCTCAATCGTTTTTTTGATAAATTTGAAAATTCAACCGCTGGAGTAGCATTCAGAGCTAAACAAATCTATGAGCTGGTAAAGGAAGTAAGCCCCGAAGCGATAGTCGATCTCCACAATACCTCAGGAGTTAGCCCCGCGTTTTCTGTCAGTGTTTCAGATAGTTGGAAACACCTAAAACTTGCCGAGTTGTTCACTAGTAGTTTGATTCATACTGAAATACACGTTGGTGCCATCATGGAGTTGGATTTTGATGCGCCAATTGTCACCATTGAATGTGGAGGCGCTAACGATAACTCTTCACATAGAATCGCGGCCGATGGCTTGCATGCTTACTTTTCCTTAGAACAACTCTTTAAATCTAAAGAATCTAACGTTGTCATCTCCCGAAACCCTATTAGAGTAAAACTCGTAGGAGATGCATCGGTCGGCTTTTCACATCACCGCTTAACTACCACAGATATAACCTTACGAGCCGATATTGAAGAACTTAATCATCAATTAACTCCAAAAGACGAATTTATTGGATGGTGTTGTCCCGAGACACCAATCGCCTTTCAAGGCCTAGATAGACAGCAACAGGATCAAATCGCAGAGTTATTCGAGAATCGTAAAGGATGTCTTTTCACTAAAAAAGAAATGCAGTTGTTTATGGTCACTACCGTCCCTGAAATAGCGACTAAAGACTGTTTGTTCTACGCGACAATATCCAATTAAAGCGCCTATTTATAGAATAAATAAACCAGTTCTAATAACCTCCTAGCCCTTTAGTATCAGTGTCTTATTAAGATAAGTTATTGGTATTACCAGTCTTGTAGCACGTATCATTACTACACCGCTGTCAAAGACTATCCTTTAAAAAGCATTCCAAACTGTCCTTGCAGCTCCTATTTTTTACCGCGAGGTCACCTATGAGTCTGTACCACTCAAACCAAAGCAAAGACAATTGTGGATTTGGATTAATCGCACATCTAGATGGTCAACAAAGCCATCAACTATTACAAACTTCCTTAACCGCTTTGACTCGAATGACTCATCGTGGAGCAATTTCATCCGATGGAAAGACTGGTGATGGATGTGGACTTTTAATTCAATTACCAAGTAAATTTTTTAGGGCTATCACCGTAGAGCTTGGCTTTAACTTAGGAAGTCGTTTCGGCGTGGGCCAGATATTCTTGAGTCGCGATCCAGTTAAAGCTAAAAAAGCCAAACAAATATTAGAACAAGAACTAATCAAAGAAACCCTGACCATAGTCGGTTGGAGAGACGTACCGGTAGACACCAGTGTTTGTGGAGAAATAGCATTACAGACTCAACCTAAAATCGAGCAAATTTTTGTTAATGCTTCACCTGGCTGGACCAAAGAAGACTTAGAAAGACGGCTGTTTATTGCACGACGGCGAGCCGCCGATCGAATCGTAGATGACGAAGATTACTACGTGTGCTCGCTATCAGGTATGGTCATCGTATACAAAGCCCTAGTGATGCCTAAATATTTGGATTCTTTCTATCAGGATTTAGCCAATCCTAAACTCGAGACTTCCATTAGTTTGTTTCATCAACGTTTTTCGACTAATACTGCGCCATTATGGAAATTTGCCCAACCTTTCCGTTTCTTAGCACACAATGGTGAAATAAATACTATTTCAGGTAATCGAAACTGGGCGACTGCAAGACAGTCAACTTTTTACAGTCCCCTATTACCTGACCTTGGTAATCTAAAGCACTTAGTCAACCAGTCTGGTTCTGACTCATCTTCACTAGACAACATGCTAGAAGTAATGCTTGCCGGCGGCATGGATATCTTTAGAGCACTTAGGTTGCTAGTGCCACCAGCTTGGGCTAAACGCAAAAATATGGATCCTGACCTTAGAGCGTTTTATGAATTTAACTCGATGCATATGGAGCCTTGGGATGGACCAGCTGGGATAGTAATGACCAACGGTACTCAAATTGCCTGTACATTAGATCGTAATGGATTGCGTCCTGCTCGTTATGTCATTACTAAAGATAGACTCTTAACAGTCGCATCTGAAGTCGGTGTGTGGGATTACAAAGAATCAGACGTTGTTGAAAAAGATAGAGTTGGTCCCGGAGAAATGCTTGCCGCTGATGTTAGTAGCGGCCGAATTTGGCGAACCAATAAAATTGATGACCAATTAAAGCATCGACATCCTTACTTAGAATGGCTAAGAGAAAATACAATCAGGCTTCGTAGTAATTCAAGATTAGAAAAAAAAGCGACCGAAGATTACATTAATGTAAACCTTAAAAATTTACCTGTTTTCGAAAAACTGTTTAACGTGTCACTGGAAGAATGTGAGCAAGTCATTCGAGTAATAGCCAACGACAGTCAAGAGCCGACAAGCTCAATGGGTGACGATACTCCTATGGCGGTTCTTTCAACACAACAACGAAATCTATATGATTATTTTCGACAGCAGTTTGCTCAGGTTACTAATCCACCAATTGATCCATTACGCGAAGCATCAGTGATGTCTCTAGAGACCTGTTTTGGTAGGGAGCACAATGTATTTCAAGAAACAAATGGACTAGCCTATCGAGCAATCATTGGTAAACCCGTGCTGAACTATGCAAAATTAAAACAACTTAAAGAACTCGACCAAGAATACTATCAATTCCAGTCGATCTCATTGAATTACAACAAGACAGAAGGTTTGGAAGCCGCTCTAGTAAGAATTACAGATAAAGCAGTGGAGCTTGTTAACAACGGTTGCGTCATTCTACAGCTGTCCGATCGTGATATTGCCCAAGATAAGTTGCCAATTCACGCAGCGCTAGCGACTGGTGCAGTCCATCAAAGATTAATTAAGGAAGGGTTACGATGTGCAACTAACATCGTTATAGAAACTGCTACCGCGCGAGACCCTCACCATTTTGCAGTATTAATCGGTGTCGGCGCAACTGCGATATCCCCTTACCTATCCTTGCAAATAATTAATCGATTATCAACTGAAGGAAAACTGACAACCGATATTATCTCTGCACGTAGAAACTATCTAAAAGGGATCAATAAGGGGTTGTTAAAGATTCTCTCAAAAATGGGTATATCAACGATTGCAAGTTACCGTAGCGCTCAGCTTTTCGAAGCGGTCGGTTTAGATCAAAGTATAATAGACCGATGTTTTCCGAGTGTTTTATCGCGAATAGGTGGAGCGACTTTTGAAGATTTACACCAAGAAAATCTTAAAAATGCTAACTTAGCTTGGCAGCCATTAGCGAAAATCAAACGTAGCGGTCAACTTAAATACGTCCATGGAGGAGAATATCATGCGTACAATCCAGACGTAGTCAGTTTACTGCAAATAGCGGTTAATTCCGGCGATTACTCAGACTATCAACGCTATGCAAATGCGGTCAACCAAAGACCTTTTGCGACACTTAGAGATTTAATGAAACCTATTAATGCAGCTACCCCGCTTAAGCTTGATTCTGTTGAGCCAACACAAACTATTCTCAAAAGATTTGATTCTGCTGGTATGTCAATTGGTGCACTGAGTCCAGAAGCTCACGAAGCTTTAGCCATTGCCATGAATACCATAGGAGGTCGTTCTAACAGTGGTGAAGGTGGTGAAGACCCAAAGCGTTTTGCTAGTATCAAAAATTCCAAAATTAAACAGATTGCGTCTGGTCGATTTGGAGTCGATGCTGCGTATTTACAAAGCGCTGAAGTCTTACAAATAAAGATAGCGCAAGGGGCAAAACCAGGTGAAGGTGGACAATTGCCAGGAGCAAAAGTAACCGTTGAAATAGCTAAACTAAGAAATGCAACACAGGGGGTCACGTTAATATCCCCTCCTCCTCATCACGATATCTATTCTATCGAAGACATCGCTCAATTGATATTTGATCTAAAACAGGTGAATTCCAAAGCGCTGATTTCTGTCAAACTAGTATCGGGTCCAGGAGTCGGAACTATCGCTGCGGGAGTTGCAAAGGCTTATGCCGATATGATCACCATTGCAGGTCACGACGGAGGAACCGGTGCGAGTCCTTTAACTTCAGTTAAGTATGCAGGAACTCCTTGGGAAATCGGCTTAGCCGAGGCACACCAAGCATTAATTGAAAATGGGTTGCGCGATAAAATTTGTTTGCAAGTGGACGGCGGTCTAAAGACAGGATTAGATGTGATTAAAGGTGCTATTTTAGGAGCCGATAGCTTTGGTTTTGGCACTGGACCGATGGTTGCTTTAGGCTGCAAGTTTTTAAGAATTTGTCACTTAAACAATTGCGCCACAGGAGTCGCTACTCAAAACAAAACTCTTCGCAATAATCACTTTGTTGGACTACCACAGAAAGTCATTAACTATTTTGAGTTCGTCGCTCAGGATGTTCGTGAGTGGCTCGCGTTATTAGCCGTTGAGAGTCTCGATAAATTAATTGGACGCACAGACCTGTTAGAAATAATTGAAGGTACAACTTCACAACAAAAAAACCTGAAATTGGAAGTGATTTTAGATTCCGCCAGACGTCCAGCTACGGGTGCCAAGCATTATTTGGGCGTGAGAAATAACCCTTTTGATCACGGAGAGCTTAATCAAAAACTACTCGCAGATTATAAGTTAAATGAATCAAGCGCCACTAGTTCGCAGCTTAATTATTCTATAAAGAATTTTGACCGCTCTGTTGGTGCTTCACTTGCAGGATACATCGCTACTCGGCAAAACAAACTCGATGACCATACGACAGTGGACATAGACTTTCACGGAATCGCCGGCCAAAGTTTTGGGGTTTGGAATTGTACCGGCATTCATTTAAATCTTACAGGCGATGCCAATGATTACGTCGGAAAAGGTATGTCAGGGGGACAAATTGCTATTAGACCACCCAAAAATATTCAATATGTTGCCAGCCGAGGTGCGATTGTTGGTAATACATGTTTGTATGGAGCCACCGGTGGGAAACTATTTGCGGCAGGTCAAGCAGGTGAACGTTTCGGCGTTCGGAATTCTGGTGCTATTAGCGTAGTGGAAGGTGTTGGTGATCATGGTTGCGAATATATGACAGGTGGAGCGATCTTAATATTAGGACCAGTTGGTGAAAACTTTGCGGCCGGTATGACAGGAGGAATTGCTTTCGTACTCGACCAGCGCGATACGTTAATTAAAAATGTTAACCCAGAACATGTTGAATGCTTTAGATTCTCTGATAACGAATGTGATGAGTACACTGAACAATTATTTGAGATGTTAGAACAACATGTTGCTGCAACTGGAAGCGATTGGGCGACACGAATTATTAAAAACTTTGATAATTATTTAGACTATTTCATGTTGGTGATTCCAAAGGCAAGTTGTCAAAGTGATGATGACACCGACTCCGATTCTGATTACTTAGAACTAACAGCTGTTGAGCAACCGAAAAGCTCGCTAGTTCCTTTGAGGATTGTTAAATGAAACTTGACCAGATAAGTAAGCATCAAACCAAACTGCCTAGCGACCCTCTCAATTTCTTGCAACTTGAGAGAGAGACTCCTGACAAACGAGCTAGCGAAGCGAGACGTATAGACTTTAAAGAAATCTATCAAACCGATTTAGGCTATCAATCTGCAAACCAAGCAGCTCGTTGTCTTGACTGTGGAAACCCATATTGTGAGTGGAAATGCCCTCTCCACAACTACATACCTAACTGGCTAGACTATGTGGCAAATGAGAAATATCAACAAGCAGCAGAGTTAATGTACGAAACCAATCCTTTGCCCGAAATTTGCGGCAGAGTTTGTCCGCAAGACAGGTTATGTGAACAAGCCTGCACATTGAATACCGGATTTGGTGCTGTAACAATCGGTGCTATTGAAAAAAACATTACTGATAGAGCTATTGCTAATAAATGGCGTCCTACTGTTCCTGAACTGACTAAAAATGCCAAGAAAGTGGCGATTATCGGTGCCGGTCCCGCTGGATTGGCTTGTGCTGATCAACTAGCTCGTCATGGGGTTAAAGCTGTGGTATTTGATAAATATCCGGAAATAGGCGGCTTATTGACGTTTGGGATCCCTGGCTTTAAGTTAGAAAAGGATGTTATTCGAAAGCGCCGTGTATTCCTGCAAGATATAGGTGTTGAGTTTAGACTCAATACTGATGTTGGCAAGGACATAAAATTCGAACAAATCCGTCAAGAATTTGATGATGTCTTTTTGGCAATGGGCACATACACTAGCGTGATTGCCGACCTACCAGGCATGAATAGCAAAGGAGTCTATAAAGCACTTGATTATTTAGTTGGTAACATAAACCAGCTAGAGAAATTTAATATGACTGAATTTCCCGAAATTAATCTAAAGGGTAAAAAAGTAGTCGTACTGGGTGGTGGTGACACCGCTATGGATTGCGTTCGGACGGCGATTCGACAAAACGCCAAGAAGGTAACCTGCGTCTATCGAAGGGACGAACACTCTATGCCAGGCTCTAAAACGGAAGTAAATAATGCTAAAGAGGAAGGTGTAGAGTTTAAATTCTGCTTAACACCAGCCAGCATAGAACAGCAGTCAGACAGTGATTTAATTCAATCAGTAGTGTTCTCAAAAATGCAAGAACAAACCGATCAAGAAACCGGTGTAAAATCGTTTTTAGTGTCAGAACAACAAAGTATTATTGAATGCGATGCAGTGATAATCGCGTTTGGTTTTAAGGCGAGTCCACAGGAATGGTTTACCACCGCTGGCATTGAATTAAACTCACATGGCCTAGTAAAAAATAGTGATGGTAAAAGTAGTGAGGATGGCGGTTCCCTAAGAACGAGCGCAGAAAACATTTATGCTGGCGGCGACATGGTTCGAGGCGCAGATTTAGTTGTGACCGCAGTCGCTGAAGGAGTTAAGGCTGCGCAAGAAATCGTTGCGAAGTACACAAGCTGCTAATTTTTCATAATTAGTTATTCTTCAACTAACGCTAAATACTGTAATAACAGTATTTTAGTCCGTTAATTAGACGGAAATGTGTCGTTTTTTCTGCTAATGTTTTTGTAAGAAACGATTTTTAAGCAGGGAGTATTATAAATGCATGTTTTGCTAGTTGAAGATAGCCAAACCCTACAAAAGGAGCTAGCCGACTATATAACTAATGCTGATCACAAGGTCACTGTTGCCAAAGATGGCGAAACCGCGGTGCAGATGATGGAGCTAAACGGTGCTGACCTAATTATTTGTGACGTTGAAATGCCCGGGCTTAATGGCTATGAAACAGTTTCCATAATTAGAGAAGCTCTTGGAGAGTATTGGGTACCCATTATTTTCTTAACCAAGCGAAATACGGTCGAAGATTTCTTACAAGGCATCCAAGTTGGCGCGGATGATTATATTATAAAACCGATCAATGAAAAGGTGTTGCATGCTAAATTAAAAATTATGGAACGCTTCATAATTATGCAACAGCAACTCAACGAGGCTCTAAACGCTCATGAAAAGAGCCAAAAATTCGACCCACTTACCCAAGTTTACAGTAAAGCTCACTTTCTTGAGCTCGCCAAACTACAATGGACTATTCTAACGAGACAACAGCAGCCAGCCAGTATCTTGGTCATAGAGATAGACTACCTAAACGAATTTAGACAGCACTATGAATCCGAAGCGACTGATGCTTGCATCCAAAAAGTTGCTCATAAGCTGAGTTCTTCCATCCACCGACCAGGTGACTTTGTTGGACGAATAAGTGACGGCCAATTTGTAGTCATGCTTCCAGAAACATCTAAGTCGGGCAGCGAAAAAGTCGCTGAAAGAGTTCTTTCCCAAGTCGAGTCTCTAAATATAGAACATAAGAAATCCCGAGCTTTAGGCGTTGTGAGTATTTCAGTTGGAGGACAGTCTGTTATCAGTTTAAAAGATACCCCCCTTGCTGAGGCAATTCAGGTCGCTCATCAAAACCTAGAAACGGTTCAGCAAGATACTGGCAACGACTTTGTTATCACAAAAAAATCGAGTATGAAATTTAACAGCGCTAAATAATTAGAGCGTTAGAATACTTGAAATGTAAACGATTAAAGTTGTTATTTTACCAAGCTAAACTCATTGATAAAATTTAAATCGAAGTCACTAAACATTCTCTTCGCCTTCCACGGTATCAGGCATTTTCGTTTCATCTAAAGCCTCAATAACAGCAACGACTAAAGTTGCCAGAGGAATTGCGAAAAAGACTCCCCAGAAGCCCCAAATACCACCAAAAAACAATACTGCAGCGATGATTGCAACTGGGTGAAGATTATTTGTTTCTGAAAAGAGTAACGGAACTAACACGTTTCCATCAAGGGCTTGAATAACAAAATAGGTAATCATTAAATAGAGTAGCGTATCACCTGTACCAAACTGAATTAAGCCGACAAGAGCTACAGGGATAGTCACTAAAGTTGCGCCAATGTATGGCACCAAAACTGACAGCCCAACCAATACCCCTAAAAGCACAGCATAGTTTAGACCGAAGAAAACGAACGCAATATAACTAGCAACACCTATAATAAAGATCTCAACAACCTTTCCACGGACGTAATTACCTATTTGAACATCTACTTCATTCCAAACCCGCATTGATAGCTGTCGTTCATTAGGAACCCATCGAGAAACCCAATTCAAAATCGACTCTTTATCTTTTAAGAAAAAGAAAACTAATAATGGAACAAGAATCATGTAGATTAGGATAGTAACAATATTCTTGAAGGATGCTAAAGAGAACGAGACTAGAACGTCACCGACATTAGACAAGCCCCCGCCGAGCTGTTTAATCACAACTTCTAGCTGTTCTTTAGTGACCAATTCTGGATACTTTTCAGGTAGCGCCATTAACTTATTTTGTATATTAGTTGCCATATTTGGAAGGTCGGTAAACAGCAATTCTACCTGTTGTCCTAGAAGAGGAATTATTCCGATAATAATCGCTAGACTGATAGCACAAAAACTTATAAAGACAGAAACAACGGCAATAATTCTTGGCACCCCCTTCCCTTCTAGCGCACTAACCGCCCATTCAAGAAGATAGGCAAACACAGCTGCCACTAAAATAGGCATTAAAATATCGCCTATCAGGTAAATCACTAAAAATAGCGCTAATAAAAGCGTTGCTAATATGATCGCTTGAGGATTAGAAAAGTTTCTTTTAAACCATCTTGCAAATAAACGATTCATCAATGGATACTCACCTTGTTGTGTAAAAACACTGAGAACTAACCTTTGACTATGTAGAAATGAATCTCTGATTCATGTTCCGTTATAGTCATTGTATGCTGAGTCACTCCAATAAAAGATTGGAAATCCCTTAAAGCCGTCCGATCGGTGACGACTAAATGAACGGAATCACCGATAGTCAAAGCATTCAAGGCTTGCTTGAGTTTTAATAGCGGCATCGGGCATTTTAGTTTTCGAGCATCAACACTTACACTAGCCTGCTCAAATCCATGTAATTCATTCATTGGAGATAATCTTAAAATAATTCAACTACTAAGTTGAATATTACCTTATCTAAAGTTGTTTGAGATAGCATTATCTCTGATAGCGCGACTGAATCACAATATCAATCAGCGGCTAAATTGGTATGCCGTTAAAACAACCTTTAGAATCTTTACTTTTATCTTGGCTAATATGATGTTTAAATTAGTAGGAGCGCTAAGATACCTGAACTTTTTACAAAGAAAATCCTCTAATCATCAAAGTATTTGGCGCTTTGCTCGGTTCAAAAATTAAGCACCATTGAAGCCATCGGAAGGCAAACCACAGCTAGCAATTTGACGTATTTTACTAGAGAGAACTATTTTGTTGAAAAAGTACCTTAATTTTACATTTGCGATGTTACTTAGCGCAGCTTGTTGTAACGCAATTTCAGCAAACAATGAATTACCTGACATAGGAAGCAGTGCCTCGCAAGTGTTTAGTCTAGCCCAAGAACAAGCCATGGGCGATTCCTACATGAGGCAACTGAGGGCCTTCGCCCCATTAATGAACGATGCAGAGGTGAACGATTACATCCAACATCTAGGCTTTAGATTAGTCGAAAACAACCCAAGAGCGGCAGATAGACAGTTCTCATTTTTTGTCGTGGAAGCAAATAGCATTAACGCATTCGCACTGCCCGGTGGATATATAGGCATTCATACAGGTTTAATCAACAAAACCGAAAATGAAAGTGAGTTAGCCTCTGTAATAGGTCACGAAATTGCCCATGTTACTCAACGGCACTTAGCTCGCAGAATTGAATTGCAAAGTCAGCTGTCTTTACCAACGCTAGCAGCATTTGTCGCAGCCATATTGATTGCGACCCAGTCTGACAATTCCGATGCTGGTATGGCCGCTATGGCTGGAGCACAAGGCCTTTCTCAGCAAGCTATCATTAATCACACCAGAGCGAATGAGTCTGAGGCCGATCGCATTGGTATTAATAGTATGTATCAAGCAGGATTTGATCCTCATGCTGCGGTCTCTTTTTTCGAAAAGATGCAACAAAACTCACTTTATCGCTCAAGTAATTTTGAATACTTGCAAACTCACCCACTCTCTCGCAACCGTATCACTGATACAAGACTTAGAGCGGCAGAACTTCCCCCAAGACCGGTGATTGAAAAAGCAAGTTACAAATTAGTAAAACAAAAGATCCAAGCATTAACGACTAAAATTACACCATCTGTTATGGATGCCGCCAACAGTCAATACCAACAGGGAGAATTTGATTCTGATGACAAATTATACGGTTATGCCATATTGTTAATTCGAAACAAAGAATTTGACAAAGCGGAACAGCTGTTACTCAATCTCCGTAAAAACCAACCAAGTCAGACGTCTTATGCAATTGCACTTGCAGAATTAGACATCCAGAACAAGACCCCAAAACGCTCAATAAAAATCATTGGTGAATTTTTAGAAAAAATTCCCGGAAATTTAGCGCTAGTAGAGTCAAAAGCAAAATTGCTGCTGGCCAACTCACAAGCGGTCAAAGCGAGAGAGTTATTGCTTGAGAATATTCACATGACCAATTTCGCACCTCACCTATTCAAACTACTTTCTATGGCTCAAGAAGAGTCAGGGCATAAATCTGAAGTCTATGAAACAGAAGGCAATTACCTGTTATCAGTAGGTGATTTAGCTGGTGCAAGAAACCAATATTATCAAGCACTTAATGCTCATACGGAAGACCCTTACGCGCGTGAACGCATTAATGCGCAGCTAAGGCGGATCAAGGAATACTTATACAAACGTAGTCTTCGTCACTAAACAAATACCTCATTGTTCTTATATTTAATGGCCATTTCCTAAAGTCGCCATTTTTAAGGCCGATACGGGCAATACGGCTTCAAGTGTTCTCAGGTTTTGACAGTTAAAACCATCAGGTATTAACTATCCAATGAGTTGACGACCGTTTATTGTCCGCATTTTTGTGAGTTAATAACTCAATGCGCTTCGTCCTTATTCTATAGGAGAGCAGTTATGCAAATAGGCGAGTTAATAAGAGGTTTTCCTGAACCCGGATTTTCAACTAACCCAGAAAAAGCCCCCCCTTTGGAAATCCTTCCTATTCGAGAGTCTGATAAACCCTACCAGTTTGACTTTCCCAAGTTCGATTCGAATGATATTCAAGCAGCCATCAAGCGTACGATCAAAGACGCAGTTCTCGGTAAGCTATTTAGTTCAGCAGAGAAAACAGCAGTCGGATTATTTGATGGGTTTAATGATAATGCAACGCCAGTTACGACCGTTCCGCTTGAAGCACCCTCAAACGATAATCCAGTTGAACAAAACACTTTAAGCTACTCATATTCATACACTTTTTCAGAATCATTCAGCCTGGATTTGAGTGTTACTAACAACCAGCTATCCCTAGACCTCTCCTTTTCTCGAAGTTATTCTGAGGATATTGGCTATAGCAATGCTGATCAAGGAATAGAGTATTCGAGCAGTAGCTTGTTTGAAAAGTCACTCGAATTATCCTTGTCGGTGGACCTTGGTGAAAATGGTGAAAATCCTAGCTTATTGAGCTTTGAGCTACACCAATCTAGTAATCAATCATTTACAGAGTCGCTTGTTATTAGCCAATCAATTAGCGATAACGATAGGGTTAACGACAATCATTCGTTTACTCAGGCTTTTGGATTAGCCAAAGACATAGCCCCACTCAATCAACCAGCCTCGTCCGCTCAATCTACTTTAACTGACGATAGAAGCGCTTTACCTGAGTTCACTGAAAACCACCAAACCGTTGGTTATGACAGATTGCTATTAACTCAATTACAACAAGGCGTCATAGAACTTGGAAAATTGCGCTCCGATAACGCAATGATTGACCAACCGAAATCAAACTCGGTTATACAGGAGCATATATTGGGGCTACGCTAGCACAGAATAAACGCGACGAGAAATAGTTCCTGGGTTAACTGCTAGACGTATATGTCCACACCCACCAAGGTTTCTAATACCAATCGATTTTCCAAAGTTTCAATCGTTTGGTATTCAGACAAGGGTGTGGAGATTATTCTATCTCGTTGATTAGGTTGATGAAATAGGGTTATGACACGCTCAATTTGACTGGGTTGTGGGGCTGTTACAAAGGGTTGCTGGAGCGGTAGCGTTGGTTCTTGATGGTTTTGCGGGGGCTGCTTAGCCACTAACAAAGATTTGTTAGGTATGTTAGAAGGTAATGTTGATTGAGTCGTTAGAACTATCTTCAAAGCTTTCTTCCTGAACTAAGATTAATTCCACATAATCGGTCCAGTATAAATTAATTTTGTGCTGACTTCTTCTTTGCAACATTATTTCTAAGATAACTAGGTCTCATTTTTGACGCATTTATTATCTCATTTTGCGCGAAAGCTCTTTCGGCTAATGGAATCATAAACTCAGCATTAGGATAGGCATTGTTAACAGGTATCTGCTTGATTTTATTGAGTGAAGTTCCATAACTATAAGATTCCCAGCCGCTTCCAGCAAGAGTAATTTGATGTTCATAGTAATCGGCTAGTTTCGCAGAAGATAAATACTGGCTACTTAGCTCAATTTCAAGCGGAGATACGACGACTTCTGGTGAAATTGGCTTTGGTAAACCGTCTGCATCACGCTGAAATGCACCAAAATAGACTTCATTCATTCTGGCATCGATTGACGAAAGACAAATCTCATTTTCAGTTAGATTAAACGCTTCAGCGGCTAATAGCTGAAGACTAGAAACAGCGATACACGGTCTGTTAGCGGCGTAGCCTAAAGATTGCGCCATTGAAATAGCAATTCTCAGACCCGTGAACGCTCCAGGCCCAACACAGCAAGCTATAGCATCCAAATCTTGCAAACTGATGTTCGCTTGTGAAAGTGTCGAATCAACCATTGGTAGTAATAATTCAGCATGTTTTCGGGGAGCTACTTGATACTCGACAAACCTCTGGCCATCAACTGACACAGCCACTGAACAGGCCTCTGTTGAAGAATCAATCGCTAAAAGTTTGGTCATTCGACAGTCTCTTTTGGGTTGTTTTCATGTGATATGTTACTTTCATCTCCACTTTCGGTCTCAGTATCAGTTTCAGTCTCAAGCGACTGATTATAAAGGTAATCTTTTAAAAAATCTTCCACTTTACTTTGTTCTCGTGTTCGAGATAAGTCAGGCAAACTATTGATAAACATACTGCCATATTCTTTGCCGACTATCCGAGGGTCACAAAGGCAAACCACTCCCTTATCAGTGACACTCCGAATTAGCCGGCCGACACCTTGTTTAAGACTAAGCACTGCTTCTGGGATCTGCAATTCATAAAACGGGTTTCCCTTTGCTTCTCTGCAACGCGCTATTTTGGCATTTAGTACTGGGTCGTCGGGCGCGGCAAATGGTAACTTGTCGATTACAACTAAACTTAATGCCGTCCCGCTAACATCGACTCCCTCCCAAAAACTCCCAGTAGCAATCAACACAGAATTTGGTTCACCAACAAATCGTTGTAATAACTCATCTTTGCTGGCTTCTCCTTGCACTAAACAGTTGAAGAAATCATATTCGCGAAGCTTTTCGGCTGCTAGTTTAAGCGCTCGATGGCTAGTAAATAAAAGAAATGCTCGCCCTTGAGTAACTTCTAAAAGTGGTAGTACCGCCTGAATTACTGCCTCAGTGTGCAATTTATTGTTTGGTGAAGGCAGCATTCTTGGGACGTATAATTGCGCTTGTTTTAAATAATCAAACGACGAAGGGAGTTGTTTATACTCCACATGTCCCCACCCTAGCTCATTGATAAAGTGTTCAAAACTACCGTTAACACTTAAGGTTGCAGAGGTCATTATCCAACTCGACTCTGAGTAGCGACCTCGACTTGCTTGAAAAAGCTCAGCGACATCCAATGGAGTTGAGTTTAACCTAAAACTATTTCGGTTAGTTTCGTACCAGTTAATACGGTGCTGCTTAGCATATTCTGCGTTTAAAAATCCTTCTAATACCTGTTTAAAACTTATCAGCCTTTCAAAACAAGATTCTAGAACTTTGGTGCGAGTAGAGTTTACTTTAACAATATCATATAAACTATTGATTTTAAGTAACAATTCCTCCAACCCTGCCTCTCGTTGCTGAAAACCTTTCCACTCTTCTTTTAAATCGTATTCTGGCAACAACAAACGGAACTCTTTCACTTGTTTAGCCAACCTTTCGGACTCTAAAAGCAAGTCACGACTATCAGTCACTTGAGTCCGGTACTCCAACTCTACTTCCTTACATAATTCGTTGATCTGCCGACTGGTAAGCGAGGCGCCATAAAACTGATAGGCAGTCTTTCCTAGATGATGCGCCTCATCGATAATAAAAATGTCGGTATCTGGTAATAATTCGCCAAATCCATCCTCTTTTAATACTAAATCAGCCAGCAACAAATGATGATTAACGACCAACACTTTAGCCTTACGAGCCTTTTCTCTGGCTTTAGACAAATAACAATCGTCTATATAGGGGCAATCTTGGCTTAAACAGTTTTCCACGGTGCTAGTAACCAGAGGAATAACGCTCGACTTTTCTGGTAAAACCGATAAGTCACCAAGATCACCGGTGAGTGTTTTGTCTCGCCATCGGTTAACGATTCCAAGATGTTTTACCGCAATGGGGTCCGGGAGTCTTCCAGAAGCTAAGGTATTGTCCAAGCGATATAGGCAGAGATAGTTATTTCTTCCTTTCAGTAGAGCTGTTTTTGGAGAAAGCTTTAACACTTTTAGAATGTTCGGTAGATCCCGTTTAAATAGCTGCTCTTGGAGATTTTTGGTACCGGTAGATACAACCAATTGCTTCTCAGACAATAGCGCTGGCAGTAAGTACGCAAAAGTTTTACCAACCCCTGTACCCGCTTCTATGACGAGGTTCTTTTTATTTTGAATGGCTTCGTTGACAGCAACTGACATTTGTTGCTGCACATCGCGAGATCTAAAAGCTTTATTAGCGTGCGCAAAAGGACCGTTATCTCCTAGATTTTCTAATATTTGCTCATTAGTCACTTTCAAACGAATAGCTCTCTTGATTCTTGGTTAGTTAGGGCTGGGAATATTGTTACTTAGGCACAGAGCTTTGATTGTTTTGAATGCTTGAAATTCCTTCTACTGCTGTATCGGAAGGAAGGTTTTGAGAATCCCAGATAAGATCGCCGATGGCTTTATATTTAGCCACTGTCATGGAGCCTCTCTTATCAACTGATACTTTGGCAAGCTCTTGCTCAATAGTTTCTCGAGCGACTTGGTAGATATGAGTGGGCTGGTATTCTGCATTGTATATAACCATTAATAACTGATTCCAATCTGCCGCCAAACTTAGCTTGCCTAGTTTCTGTCTAGCTTTACCTCCCTTAAAAATCACTCTCCCTTTTATCAAGAATCGACTTTTTGGTAGCTCCCCTTCTTTAACCACCTCGGTACTAATCGCATCCACCCCTTCATGCCCTTCTATTTTCTTCAATTTAAGTAGGGTCACACTATCAAACCGAGCCAACTCTTCAGTAACAGGGAGTGCATGACCTGTTTCATTTCTGTAGTCAGCCGCGAGCTTGCGCGTCTGCGCCATCAAAAGCGAAATATCATAACTCATATTTGAGGCGATGGGCGTCATAGGTGCTGAGAATACTCGGGATTAAGCTTGTTTTAGAATGTAATGCGGGCAGTTTAACAGAAGAATATACAAAGGTTTAGAACTACTTATACTCTCAAATCAATTGCTGTTGATTTTAACTCATCGTCGGTACCGCCAGTTGTTTCTATCTCTTCTACAGTTTTTGTTGCTACTTTGGACTTTAACTTATCAGTAGCTTCCCTAGCCTTTTTGCTCTCTTGCTGATAGCGCTTTTGTGATTCTTCAGACAACTTCACCCTATCAGATATAACTTGAGTTTTTAGCACTGGGTCAGGTTGGTCAACTCTTAACTTTTTGTCAACTTGCGTACGGTCTACACTGGGTTTACTTATTTCACCGATATTCACTGTTGTCACCCTTGCTATTACTAGCGGCTAGGCTAACTAGCCCAGAGTCCACTGCGCCTCGATTAAGGCGACTTAAAATTCTCATTGTTACTTTATATATCGGCCGTAACTGGTTGAAATTTAACCGCAAAGAAAAAATAACAATATTGAATGCACTTGCTATACTTTTTAAAACACCTGCCAATGAGTCAATTTAAAGCCCTCTGCTTCTAGCAACCATTGACGGTTATTTACTTAAGGAATTTATTAGATGACAGACAAGACTACCAAAAAAAGTAAGAAAGATAAATTCTTACCCAAACAAGTCTGCTTGTTACCCATCAGCGAACGGCCTATATTTCCGCCTCAAACCCTTCCAATTCTCATGAATGAAGAGGAGTGGCAGGACACCATTGAACACATTACTGATGAACATAAGAATATTACTGGTTTAGTATTGGTTAAAAACTCCAAACCAGAAGATTCCAAACCCGAGGAGTTTTATAAGGTTGGTACCTTAGTTAAAATTCATCATCCAGTATTAACTTCTGGCAAAGTGCAGTTTATTGCAGAAGGTATTCAACGATTTAGAATCAAAAAGTGGATCAGTAAGCAGGCGCCCTATTTAGTCGAGGTCGAATACCCGATAGAGCCTAATTATAAAGAGTCTGATGAGTTAAAAGCCTATGCGATGGCCATCATCAATACCCTCAAAGAGTTAGTACCACTCAATCCGTTATATAGCGAAGAACTAAAGTTTTTCCTTAATCGATTCAATCCTAACGAACCCTCTCAATTAAGTGACTTTGCGGCGAGTGTTACTACCGCCACTCGTGAAGATCTTCAGGATGTACTTGAAACCGTGCATCTAAAAAAACGTATGGAAAAAGTACTCGTTTTAATCAAAAAAGAACTGGAAGTCGCAGAGTTACAAAAAGATATACAAGACCAAGTTGAAGATACACTTTCTGAACATCAGCGCCAGTTTTTCCTAAAAGAACAACTTAAAGCCATCCAAAAGGAATTGGGAATCGCTAAGGATGATAAAACGGCCGATATGGAGAGGTTCCACAAAAACATCAAGGAAAAACAGCTTCCTGGCCCAGCCCGAACAAAATTTGAAGATGAAATCGATAAACTCTCTGTACTAGAGTCTGGCTCACCTGAATATGCGGTTACTCGAAATTACCTCGACGTATTTTCTCGATTACCGTGGGGAGTACATACGACGGATAATATGAGCTTGCGCTCTGCTAAATCCGCCCTTGATAAGGAGCACTCAGCACTTGGAGATGTTAAAAGTCGAATAATCGAATTCTTGGCGCTTGGCGCTCTTAAGGGAGAGATATCGGGTTCAATCATATTACTAGTAGGCCCTCCAGGTGTTGGAAAAACCTCTATTGGAAAATCTATTGCTAAGGCGCTAAAACGAAAATTTTATCGCTTTTCATTGGGTGGAATGCGGGATGAGGCTGAAATTAAAGGTCACAGAAAGACCTATATCGGTGCTATGCCCGGTAAGATTATTCAAGCTTTTACTGAAACTGGAAGTTCTAACCCTGTGATCATGTTGGATGAAATCGATAAAATTGGTTCGAGCTATCAAGGCGATCCTTCTTCGGCTCTACTTGAAGTGCTCGATCCTGAACAAAATAATCAGTTCCTCGACCATTATCTAGACGTTAGATTTGATCTATCAAAAGTCTTGTTTATATGCACTGCAAACCAGTTAGATACTATTCCTAGACCACTATTAGATAGAATGGAAACAATCCGACTATCTGGATATATCGCGGAAGAAAAGCTACAAATAGCCAAAAAGCACTTGTGGCCAAAACTGATCAACAAATCCGGTATAAAAAAATCCAGCATATCACTTACTGATTCTGCAATTAAGTCAATTATTGACGGATATGCTCGTGAAGCGGGCGTCCGCCATCTAGATAAGCTTTTAGCTAAAATCATCAGAAAGTCCGCTGTTCGCTTAGTTGAAGGCAAAACCAAAAAGTTGACTGTTAATAAATCAAACTTAAATGATTTCTTAGGAATGCCGCATTTTTCTAAGGAGTCTCATTTAACAGGGGTTGGTATATCGAAGGGCCTGGCATGGACTTCACTCGGTGGAGTGACCCTCAATATCGAAGCCGCCAAGATACACAGCCAGTCACGCGGATTTAAACTGACTGGTAAGCTTGGAAATGTGATGCAAGAGTCAGCTCAAATAGCCTACAGTTACATCGCTGGAAATCTGGAAAAATATGGCGCTGCCAAAGATTCACTTGATCGCTCCTACGTTCATTTGCATGTGCCAGAAGGCGCTACACCTAAAGATGGTCCGAGCGCAGGTATTACAATGGCAAGCGCACTACTCTCACTAGCGCTAAAGAAAAAAATAAAGGCTAAGTTTGCAATGACCGGCGAGTTAACATTGACTGGAGCAGTGCTACCCGTAGGTGGTATTCGAGAAAAAGTGATTGCTGCAAAAAGAGAGGGCATTAATAACTTAATATTGCCAGAGTCGGTGAGGAGTCGCTATGAAAAACTCCCCGGTTATGTGACCAAGGGGTTGAAGGTATACTTTGTTGGGCATTTTGATGAAGTGTATCAATTGCTACTAAAATAATCTGTCGTTTATCACATAGTCATCGATAGAAATATTTTAGATTTCACTTTAGACTATCATGATAACTATTTGATTATAATAATAAAATAGCGCCTAAGATTGGCGCTATTTTTTTGTCGTAAACGAGGTTAAACTTGCAAATTTAGGTTTAAGCCAAAGAAGCGAAAATACTATCTCTAATATCTTCCAAACTTCCTACACCAGCCACTTTGACATACTTAGGTGCTGTAGATTCACCGGAATTTGCCCATGCAGAATAATAGTCAACCAATGGCTTTGTTTGCGAGTGATACACGTCTAGTCGTTGTTTCACTGTTTCTTCTTTATCATCTTCCCGCTGGACCAAGTCTTCCCCAGTCTCGTCATCTTTGCCTTCAACCTTAGGCGGATTATAAGTGACATGATAAGTTCGACCTGAAGCCATATGCATGCGTCGTCCTGCCATTCGTTTGATGATTTCTTGGTCATCGACGTCAATTTCAACGACATAGTCGACATCAATATTATTCGACTTCATCGCGTCTGCTTGAGGAATTGTTCGTGGAAAACCATCTAATAAGTAACCATTTTTACAATCAGCTTGTTGAACTCTTTCTTTTACTAAACCGATGATGATTTCATCGGAAACTAAACCGCCTGACTCCATTACTTTCTTAGCCTCCAAACCTAACGGTGTACCCGCCTTCACAGCGGCGCGTAACATGTCACCAGTTGAGATTTGTGGAATATCATATTTTGACGTTAAATATTGAGCTTGAGTACCTTTACCTGCGCCTGGTGCGCCAAGAAGGATGAGTTTCATTAAGAATCTCCAAGTTGAGTAGTTAGTCTTAGTATATTAAGGAAATAACCAACTTCTCAGGTAGTGATTTAGCGCACTATTGAGCAGTTGGATTGCGATTGCAGCAATTTTAGACGAATCCTTCCTTTTTTGACAGCCTAGCCATCAAAGAATCCTCAATTCATACCTTTACCTTGGTCAAACCAGTGATCAATCTAATTTACGTTAACGTAAAGGTAATCTATAATCGAGCAATGCAAAATCCTAATGAAAAAACTTACTCGATTACCGAGCTTTCGAAAGAATTCGAAATAACACCCCGCTCTATCAGACATTATGAGCAAGAATCTCTGATCTCTCCAAAGCGCGTGGGCTCTCAAAGGGTGTATACAAAGGGCGATCGAGTCAGACTCCAATTAATTCTTAGAGGAAAGCGCATCGGTTTCTCTCTTGCAGAGATCAGAGAAATTATCACTATGTATGACTCGCCTAGCGGCGAAAAAAAACAAACTGAGTTGCTTTTAGACAAAATAGAACAACGAAGACAAGCGCTTAAACAACAGCAACAAGATATTCTCACGACTCTCAAAGAACTAACAGAACTAGAGCAAAGGCTCAAATAGCGTCAAGAACTAGTCAAAACACACAACAACACCTTCATTGTATTTTTAGAGGCAACTATGACAACAAGTCTAAATTTTAACCTTGGCGAAACAGCCGACATGATTCGCGACTCAGTAAGAGCTTTTGCTGCCAAAGAAATCGCTCCAATCGCTGAACAAGTCGATGTTAGCAACGAATTCCCTAACCAGCTATGGCGAAAGCTCGGCGATATGGGACTTTTAGGAATGACTGTTGAAGAGCAATATGGCGGTTCTGGCTTAGGTTATTTAGAGCATGTTGTGGCGATGGAAGAAATCAGCCGTGCTTCAGCGAGTATTGGACTAAGCTATGGCGCTCACTCTAATCTGTGTTTGAACCAATTACGCAAGAATGGTACTGAAGAGCAAAAGCAAAAGTACTTGCCCAAGCTTTGCAGCGGTGAGTATATTGGTGCATTAGCAATGAGTGAGCCCGGCGCCGGTTCTGACGTGGTCAGTATGTCGTTAAATGCTGAAGATAAGGGCGACTACTATTTATTGAACGGTAATAAAATGTGGATCACTAATGGACCTGACGCAGATGTTTTAGTGGTTTACGCTAAAACAGATAGAAATGCAGGCTCGCGTGGTATTACTGCCTTTTTGATCGAAAAGTCGTTTGAAGGTTTTTCTACGGCGCAAAAATTAGACAAACTGGGTATGCGAGGTTCCAATACTTGTGAATTGGTTTTTGAAGATTGCAAAGTACCTAAAGATAATATCTTAGGTGGTCTAAACCGCGGTGTGGCCGTATTAATGAGTGGATTGGACTATGAACGAGTTGTATTATCGGGTGGTCCAACAGGAATTATGCAAGCTTGTATGGATATTGTATTGCCCTATATTCATGAAAGAAAACAGTTTGGCAAAGCGATTGGTGAATTTCAGCTAATGCAAGGCAAAATAGCCGATATGTACACCACTATGAACGCCACAAAATCTTATGTTTACAACGTAGCTCAAGCTTGTGACCGAGGTGAAACAACCCGTAAAGATGCCGCGGGAGTCATATTATATGCTGCGGAAAAGGCCACGCAGATGGCACTTGAAGCCATTCAATGCCTAGGCGGAAACGGATATATCAACGAATTCTCAACGGGCCGCTTGCTAAGAGATGCCAAGCTTTATGAGATCGGTGCTGGTACTTCCGAAATTAGACGGATGTTGATCGGCAGAGAATTATTCAACGAAGGGGCTTAATTTATTTTCTAAGCAATTAATGCTAATAGCACTTAAGTAACATTGCTTAGGATAAAATCCTCTAACAAAATGGCAAAGTGATTATAGTGTGAAACTAGATAGTCACTAAGCGCTAAGAACCAACTTATGAATTGTTCGCCTGCCTTGAGAGCTGCGAGCAAATTAAATTAATTAAAGGAAATACAGATGACTGAAGATCCAATCGTAATAGTAGGCATGGCTAGAACTCCAATGGGTGGTTTTATGGGAGAGCTATCTTCTTTAAAGACTACCGAACTAGGTTCAGCTGCGATCAAAGCAGCAGTTGAACGCTCAGGCGTTGAACCCGAGCAAGTCGAAGAAGTCATAATGGGCTGTGTACTACCAGCCGCTTTAGGACAAGCTCCCGCTCGTCAAGCATCGTTAGGTGCAGACCTTCCTCTTTCTACTGGCTGCACCACGATTAACAAAGTCTGCGGCTCAGGTATGAAATCCGTGATGCTTGCTCACGATTTGCTTTCAGTCGGTACCAATAAAATAATGGTTGCAGGTGGAATGGAAAGCATGAGCAATGCTCCCCACATGCTACCAAAAGCCCGAGCTGGCTATCGGTTTGGTCATGGAACATTACTTGATCACATGGCTTTTGACGGTTTAGAAGATGCTTATGAAGGCAAAGCCATGGGTGTATTTGCTGAACTTTGCGCGGACAGCTACCAATTCAGTCGCGAACAGCAAGATGAGTTTGCTATTAACTCTCTCGCTAAGGCAAAAGCAGCCATTGAAGATGGTTCTTTTAACAATGAAGTGACGCCAGTGACTATCAAAAGTCGTAAAGGTGACGTAACCGTCAAACATGATGAGCAACCGCTAAAAGCTCGTCCAGAAAAAATACCATCACTACGTCCTGCTTTTAAGAAAGATGGCTCCGTGACAGCCGCCAATGCAAGTTCAATTTCCGATGGTGCCGCGGCAATGGTATTGATGAAACAATCAGAAGCTGAAGCGAAGGGATTAAAACCTTTGGCTAAAATAATTGGCCATACTACTCACGCTCGTAAACCAGCTGAATTTACTATTGCACCGGTTACCGCAATGAAAACATTACTTGATAAGGTTTCGTGGAGCGTCGATGATGTCGATCTGTTTGAAATCAATGAAGCTTTCGCAGTGGTTACTATGGCTGCAATCAAAGATCTTAATTTAAACAAAGACAAGGTCAACGTGCACGGCGGAGCATGTGCTTTAGGTCACCCTATCGGCACTAGTGGAACTCGAATTCTAGTGACTCTGATCTCAGCGCTGCAGAAATACGGTAAAAGTAAGGGAGTTGCTTCCCTCTGTATTGGTGGTGGAGAAGCCACAGCCATGGCAGTAGAGTTGTTGTAAGCCCTTAAGATAAAGTATATCGCTCGCAAAACTAGCGCGCAGGATCAACTGCGCCATTAATTCATGAGAAAAACAATGTTCCTAAGTGAAGAAGAAGTCATGATCCAAGACGCAGCACGTCAGTATGTTGCGGAAAAAATAGCCCCTCACGCTGCTGAATGGGATCGTAACAAGACCTTTCCGAGTGAAGCCTTAAAAGGCTTGGGTGAACTGGGCTTTTACGGAATGCTAGTTCCTGAAGAATGGAATGGCTGCGATATCGGTTATTTCTCTGCTGGACTGGTTTTGGAAGAAATCGCCGCAGGTGATGCCGCTTGTTCCACAATTATTTCGGTCACCAATTCAGTCGGCTGTTTACCCATTCTAAATTTCGGCACCGCCGAACAAAAAGAAAAATATTTAAAACCTCTAGCCGCTGGCGAGCAATTGGGCGCATTTTGCTTGACCGAACCGCATGCGGGTTCAGATGCCTCGGACTTGCGCACTAAAGCCAAATTAGTCGACGATCACTATGTCATTAACGGCGTAAAGCAATTTATCACTTCGGGCAAAAATGGCGATATTGCCATCGTATTTGCCGTCACAGACGCCACTGCCGGTAAGAAAGGAATTTCAGCGTTTATCGTGCCCACCAATATACCAGGTTACACAGTCGCTAATGTTGAAAACAAACTCGGTCAACACGCCTCCGATACCGCCCAAATTATCTTAGAAGATTGCAAGGTTCCCAAAGAAAATTTGCTTGGAACCGAAGGCCAAGGCTATAAAATAGCCCTGTCTGGATTGGAAGGCGGACGAATTGGTATTGCCGCGCAATGTGTTGGAATAGCACGAGCCGCTCTTGACGCGGCCAAACAGTATGCTAATGAACGAACGGCATTTGGTAAGCTTATTCATCAACATCAAGCAATTGGGTTCAAGATAGCTGACATGGCCACTCAACTCGATGCTGCGCGGCTGATGGTGCATCGAGCAGCAAGATTAAAAGATGCTGGTAAACCTTGCCTGAAGGAAGCGTCAATGGCAAAACTTTTCGCATCGGAAGTCGCCGAAAAGGTTTGCTCCGATGCTATCCAAGTTTTTGGTGGGTATGGTTATTTAAACGACTTCCCTGTTGAACGATATTACCGTGACGTGCGTGTATGCCAAATTTACGAAGGCACTAGCGAAGTTCAGAAATTAGTGATTAGTCGTTCAGTAATGAACGAACAATAGTCTTAATCAGTGACTCAAGGATAACTTTAATGCCCGCTTTAAAAACAAAATTAAATTCCAAAAGCCAAGAGTTCAAAGATAGCGTTCAAGCAATGACTTCGTTAGTCGATGATTTGAAAAGCAAGATGCAAGTTATCGCTGAAGGTGGCGGTGAAGAGCGTCAACAAAAACACATGTCCAGAGGCAAATTATTGCCCAGAGAAAGAGTAAGAAAACTTCTCGATGTCGGTTCGCCATTTTTAGAGCTCTCTCAGTTTGCTGCCTATGATATGTATGATAACCAGGTTCCATCAGCCGGAATCATTACTGGCATCGGATTAGTTAATGGTCAGGAGTGCGTTATTGTCGCCAATGATGCTACCGTTAAAGGCGGCACCTACTTTCCAGAAACCATTAAAAAGCATCTTCGAGCTCAAGAAATAGCAGAACAAAACCACCTGCCCTGCATCTATCTAGTTGATTCGGGGGGCGCGAACTTGCCTCAACAAGATCAAGTGTTTCCAGATCGCGATCACTTTGGACGGATCTTTTTTAATCAAGCCAATATGTCTTCAAAAGGAATCGCTCAAATTGCCGTTGTAATGGGTAGCTGTACCGCTGGTGGAGCCTATGTTCCAGCCATGGCAGATGAAAGTGTGATTGTAAAAGAACAAGGCACGATTTTCTTAGGTGGACCGCCTTTAGTTAAGGCTGCGACAGGAGAAGAAGTCACCGCTGAGGAACTTGGTGGCGCTGATGTTCATTGTAAAAATTCGGGAGTAACCGATTATTATGCGATTGACGATGACCATGCATTAAACATTACCCGCACGATAGTGTCCCATTTAAACCGTAAAAAATATCAACCTTGGGAAATTAAGCCACCCACTCCACCACTTTACCCTAAAGAAGAGTTGTATGGCGTCATCCCTACTGATTCCCGTAAACCATTTGATATTAGAGAAGTCATTGCACGTGTTGTCGACGGTAGCGAATTCGATGAATTTAAACCGCTTTACGGCAACACTTTAATCTGCGGTTTTGCCAGAATTTGGGGCTACCCAGTGGGGATTATCGCCAACAACGGGATCCTATTTTCTGAATCAGCGCTTAAAGGTGCTCACTTTATTGAATTATGTTGCCAGCGGAATATTCCATTAGTATTTCTGCAAAATATTACCGGTTTTATGGTGGGTAAAAAATATGAAAATAGTGGGATTGCAAAAAATGGCGCAAAAATGGTGACTGCGGTAGCTTGTGCTAAGGTCCCTAAATTTACCGTTATTGTCGGGGGAAGTTTTGGTGCCGGCAACTATGGCATGTGCGGCAGAGCCTATAGTCCAAGATTCTTATGGATGTGGCCAAATGCACGGATATCGGTTATGGGTGGCGAACAAGCGGCCAATGTTTTAGCACAAGTAAAAAGAGATAACTTTGATCGTAAAGGTGTTGACTGGTCAGCAGAATCAGAAGCTGAATTTAAAAAACCTATCGAACAAATGTATGAAACGCAAGGCCACCCCTACTATGCGAGTGCAAGACTATGGGATGATGGCATTATCGACCCAGCTGATACGCGACAAGTTTTAGGCTTGGGGCTATCAAGTAGTTTAAATGCACCAACTGAAGAAACGAAATTTGGCGTTTTTAGAATGTAGTGAAAACACTTTGCAGACTAATTTTAATCACATTCAGAATTCAAGGAACAGGATATGACAGCCGACAAGAACAATGCCAGCATTAGTGTAAAAGTTTCTTCTAGCGGAGTCGCTAGAATAACGATGAATCGTCCAGAATTGCATAATGCGTTTGATGACCAAGTTATCAAAGACTTGACCAGAGCAATACGTAAAATTGATGAAAATCGAGATATTCGTTTACTCGTTTTGGATGCTAATGGTAAAAGTTTTTCCGCTGGTGCTGATTTAAACTGGATGAAACGAATGGCCAGTTATAGCTGGGAAGAAAACTATCAAGACTCTTTGAAACTGGCAGGTTTAATGCAAGCGCTTCATGACTGTTCCAAGACGACCATTGCTGTTGTGCAAGGAGCCGCGTTTGGTGGAGGCGTCGGACTAGTAGCCTGTTGCGATATTGTGTTAGCCAGTGATAAAGCGTTATTTTGTTTATCGGAAGTTAAACTAGGTCTTATCCCTTCGGTAATTAGTCCCTACGTTGTTAAAGCAATTGGCGAACGAAATAGTAAACGGTATTTTGCTACCGCAGAGAAATTTGATACTCACGAAGCAAAGACAATTAACCTGGTTCATAAAGTAATTGATCATCAACAACTAGCCGATTATTCCCAAGACTTTATCAACAAAATACTAGCCAACGGGCCTCAAGCAATGAGACAAGCGAAACAACTAGTCGACTATGTTTTAAATAAGTCTATTGATGAAGAATTAGTATTAGAAACAGCTCAAAGAATAGCCGATATTAGAGCATCTAGCGAAGGTCGAGAAGGCGTTAGTGCATTTTTAGAAAAGAGACCAGCAAACTGGTCAGCGGTAAACAAAAACGAATTCTAGAAGCAAGCTAATAGCCAACATATTCAATCTTATTTGTTTGTGTATTAACAATTAGCATTAATTTACAGATTAGGAAGCCTTTTAAAATGGCCAAAAAAACAATCGATAAAATTTTGATTGCAAATCGCGGTGAAATAGCCTGTCGTATTATCAGAACGGCTCACAAAATGGGGATTGAATGTGTTGCTGTTTATTCAGACGCTGACAAGTCGGCCCAACATGTACTGCTTGCTGATGAAGCTTGGTATCTTGGTCCATCTCCGGCCAAGGATAGTTATTTAAGAGCCGACAAAATTCTTGAAATCGCAAAAAAATCAAATGCTAATGCGGTACATCCAGGTTATGGATTTTTATCTGAAAATGCCAAGTTCGCCGACGATTGTGCACAAAATGGCATTACTTTTATTGGGCCTCCAACGGCGGCCATTGAAGCCATGGGCTCAAAAAGTGAAGCAAAAAACATTATGACCAAAGCCAATGTGCCTTTGGTTCAAGGCTATCATGGTGATGATCAAGACCAATCACTGCTAATGACTGAAGCTAATAAAATCGGCTACCCGTTACTCATTAAAGCGACCGCTGGAGGCGGCGGTAAAGGCATGCGCGTGGTGCATAAAGAAGCTGAGTTTTTGAGTTCTCTTAACTCATGTAAGCGAGAAGCTCTTTCTTCATTTGGTGATGATAAAGTTTTGATTGAAAAATACCTAACAAAACCTCGGCATGTTGAACTACAAGTATTTGCTGATTGTCATGGTAATGCCGTGCATATTTTCGAAAGAGACTGTAGCGTTCAAAGACGACACCAAAAAGTAATCGAAGAAGCCCCTGCCCCAGGTTTATCTAATGAAGTCAGAGAAAAGATGGGCGCAGTTGCTATCGCAGCAGCAAAAGCGATCGGCTATCAGGGTGCTGGAACCGTAGAGTTTTTATTTGATGAAGATGAATCATTCTACTTTATGGAAATGAATACTCGATTACAGGTTGAACACCCCGTCACGGAAAAAATCAGTGGGTTAGATTTAGTTGAATGGCAAATCCTAGTTGCAAATGGCCTACCTCTGCCGCTTAAACAAGAGCAAATAACCATGAATGGCCATGCGTTTGAAGCCAGAATCTATGCCGAAGATCCGGACAACGACTTCTTACCTGCAACGGGTTTAATTCATCACATGGGCATTCCCAAAACCAGCAACAACGTTCGAGTTGATTCTGGAATAGTGTCTGGTGATTCCGTTAGCATATACTACGACCCTATGATTGCTAAGCTTATTGTTTGGGATAAAGATCGTGCTTCTGCTCTGGCTAGACTTAGGGGAGCGCTGAAAGATTTTAATGTCGCAGGACTTACCACTAACATAAGTTTCCTCAATCAACTAGCAAGCCATGAATCATTTGCACAAGCAGACCTCGATACCCATTTCCTAGACAAACATGGGGAGTCCCTAAGTCAAAAGTCTACTGGACTTTCTGACGAACTAATTGCGGCTGTGGCTTTACAAGTTATGCTGGAACAATCAGCCAAAGATGAATTACAACTAATTGATGCTAACTCACCTTGGAATGAAAGAAGCGGATGGCGATTGAATCAGGATAACTTTCATACTATTAGTTTTAGTTTTAAGGAAAAAGAATTCAAAGTTACCGCTCATTTTAGAGACCAAACGGAATCAGGAAACCAAAGTTTTTCACTGGAAATTGATGACAAGGTTTACCAAGTCAGTGGGCGTTTATATGAAAGCCAATTAGCGATCAATTTTGAAGGCAAGAAGTCACTGATAAGTTTTGCTAAACAAGCTAATCAACTTGTTTTATTTAAACATGCTACCGCTTGGACTGTTCAAATTAAGGATGAATCTTTAGTTAATTTAGAACAAGATGAACAGGCCAATTTAACCGCTCCAATGCCTGGGACTGTGATTAACGTCATGGTTAAACCAAACGATAAAGTAGAAGCAGGTCAAGACCTAATCGTAATGGAAGCAATGAAAATGGAACATACCATTAAGGCTCATAAAGCGATGCAAGTGAAAGAAGTGCTTTATGCTGTTGGAGACTTGGTAGACGAAGGTTCCGAGCTAATTACCTTTGAAGAAGAATAGTAATGACCAAATCGACGCCTGCTGTTAAAGAAAACGAGTATAGCCTTCCCTCTTCCGTCAAGTTAGTTGAAGTTGGTGTACGTGATGGTTTACAGAATGAACAGACCCCAATTCCTACTGACGTTAAGATACAGCTAATCAATGGATTAATATCAGCTGGTATTCAAACGGTTGAAGCTACTAGTTTTGTATCTCCCAAGTGGGTTCCTCAAATGGCAGATCATCAAGCTATTATGGAATATATTGGCAACACCCTGATGAAGACTTCTCCTTCTGTTAGTTTTCCGGTTTTAACACCAAATAACAAAGGATTTGAAAACGCGATTCAAGCTGGCGCTAAAGAAGTCGCTGTTTTTGCAGCGGCTTCAGAATCTTTTTCTCAAAAAAACATCAATTGCTCAATTGAACAAAGTCTAGAACGCTTTCAACCGATATTCGAACAAGCCGACCAACAAAACATCAAAGTACGCGGTTACGTTTCTTGCGTAATGGGTTGCCCTTATGAAGGTGAAATCGCACTCGACAATGTTGTTAAAGTTGCCGAGCAACTGTACCAAAGTGGTAGTTACGAAATTTCTCTAGGTGATACTATTGGTGTCGGAACCCCAGGTAAGACACAACAACTAATCGCTGCAGTCTCTCAAGTCGTTCCAATGGATAGAATAGCCGTTCATTTTCATGATACCTATGGACAAGCTTTGGCTAATATTTACGCGGCATTACAAATGGGTGTCGCAACTGTCGATGCATCAGTCTCAGGACTAGGAGGATGCCCCTATGCAAAAGGCGCATCCGGCAACGTTGCCAGCGAGGATGTTGTTTATATGTTAAATGGGTTAGATATTGAGTCTGGGATCAATCTAGAAAAATTAGTACAAGCTGGCAACTATATCAGTCAATTTTTAAACAGAGAAAATGGATCTAAAGTTGCTAAAGCCTATTTGGCAAAAGACTAACGACAATAATCATTCTAATAGAATTAGGAGTATAAACTATGGCCGGATTTAATAAGGTCGTGAATAACTATCAACAAGCCATGGCGGGCCTAGAAGACGGCATGACAGTCATTGCTGGTGGATTTGGTTTGTGCGGTATACCCGAGGGTTTAATAGCAGAAATCAAAAATATGGGAAAATTGGACCTTACTTTCGTATCAAACAATTGTGGGGTTGATGATTTCGGATTGGGGATTCTATTACAAGGCAAACAAATTAAAAAAATGATATCTTCTTACGTCGGAGAAAACGCAGAGTTTGAGCGTCAATATCTGGCCGGAGAATTAGAAGTCGATCTCACCCCTCAAGGTACTCTAGCGGAAAAAATGCGCGCAGGTGGCGCGGGTATTCCAGCGTTCTATACCGCTACCGGTTACGGTACGCCAGTCGCAGAAGGCAAAGAAGTTAAGGAGTTTAATGGTCGAAATTACATCCTTGAAGAAAGTATCACCGGCGATTTCGCGATAGTAAGAGCTTGGAAGGCAGACAAAATTGGCAATTTAGTGTATCGCGATACTGCGATGAACTTTAACCCGATGGCCGCAACCGCCGGAAAGATTACCGTTGTAGAAGCTGAAGAAATAGTTGAAGTTGGAGAATTAAAGCCAACCGAGATCCACACACCAGGAATCTATGTTGACCGAGTGATCCAGGCTTCGTTTGAAAAACGAATTGAACGATTAACTTTGGCTAAAGAATAAGGGGTAACAACATGTCATTATCAAGAGATCAAATAGCAAAACGTGTTGCCCAAGAATTGCAAGACGGTTATTACGTAAACTTGGGTATAGGAATCCCTACCTTAGTTGCCAATTACGTACCATCAAACATGCAAGTAATGCTTCAGTCAGAAAATGGCTTGTTAGGCATGGGCCCCTACCCGACCGAAGATCAAGTCGACGCCGATATGATTAATGCTGGTAAAGAAACTGTCACTGCGGTAACCGGCGCATCAATATTTTCGTCAGCCGAAAGCTTTGCAATGATTCGAGGAGGCCACGTCGACCTAACTGTTTTGGGTGCATTTGAAGTTGATCAAAATGGAAATATTGCATCCTATATGATCCCAGGAAAACTGGTCAAAGGCATGGGTGGTGCGATGGATTTAGTTGCCGGCGCGCAAAATATTGTCGTTACTATGACCCATGCAGATAAGCGAGGAAACTCTAAACTATTAGAGTCATGCACCCTTCCGCTGACAGGAGTCGACTGTATTAATAAGGTCGTAACTGACTTAGCAGTGTTGAAAATTGAGAATGGTGCATTTCACCTAATAGAAAGAGCGCCGGGCGTCTCCGTTGAAGAAATAGTTGAAAAAACCGCAGGTAAACTTATCGTCCCAGATAATGTACCCGAAATGCAACTAGACTAAGTCGATATCAAAAATTGAGTTATCGAGTATTTACATTGGCCCGCTTAAGGGCCTTTGTTGTTTTTGGCCTTCACCCTTAGTTGTTTACAGATATCCTTTTGTAAGCTATAGCCATAACTGAGTAGCAAAGCTATAATATTATCGATGCTACCTTTTCTAGATTTAACTTCAGAATTCCCAGACGTACGAAGTGCCTTAATTGAACCCAACGGTCTTTTAGCCGCAGGAGCCGATCTATCAACGACGCGCCTTGTTAACGCTTATTCTAAAGGAATTTTCCCATGGTTTTCTGATGATGAACCTATCCTTTGGTGGAGCCCCAATCCAAGAATGGTTTTCCAAATTCAGAATTTTCAACCTTCAAGAAGCTTAGTTCGTTTTGTAAATAAAGCACGTCTCAAAGTCACTTTAAACCATGCCTTTGAATCGGTCATTAATGCATGTGCCGCTCCTAGAAAAGATCAGTCTGGAACTTGGATAACCGACGATATCAAGAAAGCTTATTGTGAACTGCACCGAATTGGCTACGCTCATTCAGTAGAGGTTTGGGAAAACAACGAATTAGTAGGAGGTATTTACGGCATAGCAATAGGAAAACTATTCTGTGGTGAATCGATGTTTAGCCATATAGCCAACAGTTCAAAAGTTGCTCTTAGTACATTGATAGGCTATCTGAGACTAAACGGGTTTCCAATCCTTGATTGCCAAGTAAAAAATAATCATTTGATATCTCTTGGTGCGGTTGAGATCGCTAGAGATCAATATATTGATCAATTAGAATCACTAATTAGCCTGCCAACTAGACCAGATATTTGGCGTCCAAAGGATTTAGACCTTAGACGGTTTGTCGTGCGAAGTTCAAATATTAGTACCAATACTACATCGAGTTGCAACCATGGAATCTAAATCGCACAGTTCCTCATTAGACTTCTATATTACTCCGGAACATGAGTGTCCATACCTTCCCGAGAAGCAGTCGCAAACAGTATTTCTAAATCCTGAGATAGAACCACAAATAAGTATCTATCAATGGTTAATAGAAAGAGGTTTTAGACGCAGTGGAGAACACATTTATAGGCCACAATGCCAAAGCTGCAATGCTTGTATATCCATTCGAATATCGCCCAAAACTTTCAAGCCCAATAAACAACAAAGACGATGTGCAAGAAAAGGCAAGCATTTCTCCACTAGAGTTCGCGTCGCAGAATTTGATAAAGAGCATTACCAACTTTTTGAAAGCTATATTAACGCTCGCCATCAGGATGGTGATATGTATCCAACGTCTGAAAAGCAATACAAGGATTTTGTGTTGTCTGATTGGTCAAACTCGCAATTTTTAGATTTTATCGACCCTGTCACAAGTTCTTTAATAGCATGCTGTGTATTCGATAGATTAGATAATGGCTTAAGTGCCATTTATACCTTTTTTGACGTCAAGTATTCCAAATTTAGTTTGGGCCGATTGGCAATCCTAGAGCTTCTTAAACTTTGTCAAAACGACAACCTAGAATATGTTTATTTGGGCTATTGGATTAATCAATGCCAAAAGATGGCCTACAAAGGAGAATACCGCCCCATGGAATGTTTTGTCGAAGATCAGTGGGTGTGTTTAAAATAACCAGCCGCCCCAGCTTTAGTAGGCCAGTACAATCAACCCAAAGTCTCAACTGCCTTATAAAACTTTTGCTTATTCAAACCAAATAAGGCATTATACCCGCGATTTAAAATTTGAAGAGATTTAAACAGAGATAGTATGGCAAAAGAAGAATGTATAGAAATGGAAGGTGTTGTTCAAGAAACACTTCCGAATACAATGTTTAGAGTTGAACTGGAAAATGGCCATGTGGTTACCGCGCACATTTCCGGTAAGATGCGAAAGCACTATATTCGTATATTGACGGGTGATAAAGTCACCGTAGAAATGACTCCTTATGATTTAACTAAAGGCAGAATCACCTTCAGAGCCAGGTAAGTTACATCGAAATGCAAAAAGCAGGCTTTAAGCCTGCTTTTTTAGTTTTAGCACTTAAGAAATGGCTATTGCTTAATAGCGATTTCTTTCTTGGTAGTTATATCAAATGTAAGCTTATTCTCGGTCTCATCAAAACCGACTACCACCTGTCCGCCGTTAGATAGCTTTCCGAAAAGTAGTTCTTCAGCCAATTCTTGACGGATCTTTTCTCGCATCACACGTGCCATAGGTCGAGCCCCCATTAGTTCATCAAAACCTATTTCAGCTAGCCAATTTCTAGCCTGCTGACTAACTTCAAGGGAAACGCCTTTCTCATCGAGCTGGCTTTGTAATTCTGCGACAAATTTATCAACCACCGAGCAGATGATCTCTTGATCGAGTGCATCGAACCAAAGTACTGCATCTAGTCGATTTCTAAATTCTGGAGTAAACGTTCGTTTGATAGCTTCCATATAGTCTGTTTTCTTGGATTGCTTTTGAAAACCAATGCTCGACTTTTGTAAATCAGCAGCCCCTGCGTTAGTTGTAAGAACTAAAATAACATTTCTAAAATCGGCTTTTCGACCATTGTTGTCAGTCAGTGTTCCGTGATCCATAACTTGTAATAACAAGTTGTAGACGTCGGTGTGTGCCTTTTCTATCTCATCTAGCAACACCACTGAATAGGGGTGCTTTGTTACTGCTTCAGTTAACAATCCACCTTGATCGAATCCTACATACCCCGGAGGAGCTCCGATTAATCGAGAAACCGTGTGACTTTCCATATACTCAGACATGTCAAAGCGAATAAACTCCACTCCTAAATTCTTGGCTAATTGCTTAGTTACCTCTGTTTTCCCTACCCCTGTAGGCCCTGCTAACAAAAACGCACCTACGGGTTTGTCCTCGATACCTAATCCTGAACGCGCTAGCTTAATTGAATTAGACAGTGATTCAATCGCCTTATCCTGACCGAACACCACTAATTTAAGGTTACGCTCTAAATCTTTGAGGGTCTTTTTGTCAGAGGAAGATACTGTCTTCTCCGGAATCTTCGCCATTTTGGCTATGATAGTTTCAATATCATGAACAGTAATGTTTTTAGAGCGCTCACCTTGGTCCTGCAGTTGCCTGTTAGCGCCAGCTTCGTCAATGACATCAATCGCTTTATCAGGCAAGTTTCTATCATTAACATAGCGAGCCGATAAATCAGCCGCAGCTCTTAGAGCGCCATCGGTATACTCGACTTGATGATGCTCTTCGTAACGAGGTTTTAAGCCACGTAGGATATCAACGGTGTCTGCAACGCTGGGCTCTTCGACGTCAACCTTCTGGAAACGCCGGGCTAAAGCGCGGTCCTTTTCAAAAATTCCGCGATATTCTTGGAATGTCGTCGATCCCATACATTTTAGTTCACCATTAGCTAACATTGGCTTTATCAAGTTAGAAGCGTCCATTACTCCGCCTGAAGCTGAACCTGCACCGATAATCGTATGAATTTCATCAATAAATAAAACTGCCTGGTGTTTTTCACTTAACTCGGCTAAAACCGCTTTGAGACGCTTTTCAAAGTCACCGCGATACTTAGTACCGGCTAGCAAAGCGCCTAGATCTAACGAAAATATTTCCGCACCTGAAATAACCTCAGGAACTTCTTTATCAACGATTCTTTTCGCCAACCCTTCTGCTATGGCTGTCTTACCTACACCAGCTTCTCCCACTAATAGCGGGTTATTTTTACGTCTTCTTGATAAGATTTGAACGGTTCGCTCCAGCTCCTCACTTCGCCCAATAAGAGGGTCAATCTTTCCGTCTTTAGCCATTTCATTAAGATTACTTGCATATAGCTCTAAAGCAGATTTTTGCTTTGGTGTCGCGTCAACCGACTCGTTTTCAGTGCCAGCTGTTGCTGCGGATTCATCATCGTCAGCAACTTTGGAAATGCCGTGAGAAATATAATTGACAATATCTAATCGAGAGATATCTTGTTGTTGTAAAAAGTAAACGGCTTGGCTTTCTTGTTCACTAAAAATAGCGACTAGAATGTTAGCGCCATTAACTTCCTTCTTTCCGGAAGATTGAACATGAAAAACAGCACGTTGTAATACTCTTTGAAATCCAAGGGTTGGTTGAGTCTCAACCTCCCCGGCTTCTTCTGGTATTTGTTGACTTGTTTCATCAATAAAGTTTCTTAACTGCAGTTGCAATTTTGGAATATCGGCACCACAAGAACGCAATACACTAATCCCTAGCGCATTATCCAGTAATGCCAGCAATAAATGTTCCACAGTCATGTACTCATGACGTCGTTCTCTTGCATCGGTAAATGCTAAATTAAGAGTCAGTTCTAAATCTTTACTTAACATAATTCTAATACCCTATATAAATTAAAATCTGAGGTTACTGTTAACATTAAAAGATTACGATCCACTATTCATTCTCTTCCATAATACACATCAAAGGATGTCCATGCTCTCTAGCATACTCATTAACTGAAACAACTTTGGTTTCGGCAATTTCAGCGCGGTAAATCCCGGCTACACCTGCACCTTCATAATGGACTTGCAACATCACCTTGGTAGCCTGTTCGACAGTTTTATGAAAAAACTGTTTCAAAATAGCCACGACAAAATCCATGGGTGTATAGTCATCATTCAGCAACATCACTTTGTACATCGGAGGCTCTTTAGTCTCTGGCTCTCTTTCAGCAACAACTGTGCCAAGTTCTAAATCTTTGTTTTTGTCTTCACTCATAATTAATTCTAGTCAATCAACCCGTCGGTTGTTATTATTTTTTGCAATTTAGGCAATTAAGTTTACCGCGACTCCCTTAAACTTCAATGCTTTTTGAAAAGTAAGGGATATCATCAAATAAGTCGTTTTTAGTTAGCATCTGTGGCGAAATTTGGTGTTGCACTATAGATGGGGTGGTTTGTCTGCTTTTTCAATAAGAATTCTCAAAAATAACTTATTAACAGGTTGAAAAGTGTACAAAAACTTGACATTTTTAACGAGTTATGAGATTCATAGTCCACTGCAAAATTCAAGTCAGAAATTGTGTAGTATTTAACTAAACGAATAATAAAAATTAACAAATCCTAATCTATTGTTAAAAGGGAAAAATCAAGGAGTAGTATATGGCAACGGGTACCGTTAAGTGGTTTAACAATGCTAAAGGTTACGGTTTTATTCGTCCAGATGACGGTGGAGACGACATTTTTGCGCATTACTCTACCATTGAAATGGATGGCTATAAAAGTCTCAAAGCGGGACAAGAAGTGACTTTTGATACCTGTGAAGGGCCGAAAGGTCTGCATGCACAAGATATAACTTCGATTCAGAAGACAGAAGACCAAGAATAAACAACAACCGGTTAGAGTCGTTGTTTGATTGGTAGAGTCTAAGAGCAAATCTCTAGTAGCGATTGCTCTTGATAAAGCTTTCTGGATTCCCATAAATCATTGACCATAAATTTATCCCTTTCTATCTTTACGCCCTTAAATCTTTAATCCAGATAAGCTTAAGTACTTTCAAAGTAATTCAACTGTTTGCAATCTACTGCCTTTGTCTATCAAATCAGATTGGCGCAGACTTGGAAACCTACAAAAAAGGGCCGTTTAACAGCCCTTTTTATACACATTTAGATAGCATCGTTAGAAACTTATACGAATTATAAGGTCCCAATGATATTGTTTAACGTTTTACTCGCTCGCATAGCTTGAGACGCTTTGACATCATCCAATAGATAGTAGCCACCCAACTCTACATGTTCTCCTTGAACTTCGATTAGTTCCTGTATTATTTGCGATTCGGCCTCAGCCAAATTAGCCGCGACTTCACTAAAGATTGCACCTAAATCAGGGTCATCTGTTTGTTTGGCCAATTGGTCTGCCCAATACATGGTAAGGTAGAAATGACTTCCACGGTTATCTATTTCCTTTACTTTCCGAGAAGGCGACTTGTTGTTTAAAAGGAACTCGCCAGTCGCTTTGTCTAAAGTTTTGGACAAGACCAGCGCTTTGTCATTCTTTGTTGATTCAGCTAAGTGCTCCAAAGATGCAGCTAGAGCTAAGAACTCTCCAAGTGAATCCCATCGAAGATGCCCTTCTTCTACAAATTGTTGAACGTGCTTAGGGGCTGAACCACCTGCACCAGTTTCAAACAAACCTCCGCCATTCATTAGTGGGACAATAGAAAGCATTTTTGCACTTGTTCCAACTTCCAGTATCGGGAACAAATCGGTTAAATAATCCCTTAATACATTACCTGTTACAGAGATTGTGTCCTGCCCCTTTCTAATACGGTCAATAGAGTATTGTACCGCTTCAACTGGTGCCATGATTTTGATTTCTAAGCCCTGAGTATCGTGCAATGGCAAATACTTATTAACTTTAGCGATCAATTGAGCATCGTGTGGTCTTTTTTCATCCAACCAGAACACGGCTGGCGTTCCAGTAGCGCGCGCTCTATTTACTGCCAACTTCACCCAGTCTTTAATCGGCTCATCTTTCGCCTGACACATTCTCCAGATATCGCCTTCCTCTACTTTTACCGACATTATTAGCGAGCCCTCTTGATCAACGACTTCAACCGTTCCATCTGTAGGTATTTTGAAGGTTTTATCATGAGAACCATATTCTTCGGCTTTCTTAGCCATTAACCCAACATTGGAGACACTACCCATTGTTTTAGGGTCATAGGCTCCGTTTTGTTGACAGTCCTCTATTACTTTTTGATAGAAGCGCGAATAGCAAGTATCAGGTATCACGAATTTTGTGTCGTGTAACTTGCCATCGGCTCCCCACATTTTTCCCGAAGAGCGAATATATGCAGGCATGGACGCATCGATAATGACGTCATTAGGCATGTGTAGATTTGTTATGCCTTTGTCTGAGTCTACCATTGCTATCGCCGGACGATTCTCATAGCAAGCTTGAATATCTGCCTCCACTTCAGCTCTTTTGGCTTCTGGAAGTGATGCTACTTTATCTAAGACTGAAGCAAGTCCGTTATCTGGGTTGACGCCAATTTCAGCAAACAGTTCCGCGTGCTTTTCAAATGCATCTTTGAAATAGACAGAAACAACATGACCAAACATTATGGGGTCAGACACCTTCATCATGGTAGCTTTTAAGTGAATAGAGAACAAAATCCCCTTTTCTTTAGCGTCTTGCATCTCAGCTTCTAAGAATGTCCGTAAAGCCTTACGATTCATTGCAGCTGTATCGACTATTTCACCAGTTAGCACCGCAATATCCTGTTTTAATAAAGTTCGTTGACCATCGCTATCAACTAATTCGATTTTCAATGAACCAGGTTTCGCTATTTCAACCGATTGTTCGCTGTGGTAAAAGTCACCATCTTGCATGTTGGCAACATGCGATTTAGAGTCTTTACTCCATTCGCCCATTGAGTGAGGGTTATTTCGAGCAAATTCTTTAACAGAGCTTGGAGCTCTTCTATCCGAGTTTCCTTCTCTTAATACTGGATTGACCGCACTTCCAAGCACTTTTGCATATTGCGCCTTAACTTTTTCTTCAGTCTCATCTTTTGGATTTGCCGGGTAGCTAGGAATTGCATACCCTTTCGCTTGTAGTTCAGCAATAGCCTCTGACAATTGAGGAATCGAAGCACTAATATTGGGCAGTTTAATGATATTAGCGGTCGGTGATTTAGCCAAATTACCTAGTTCTGCAAGCGCGTCTTCAATCTTTTGGTCTGCCGTTAAAGACTCTGGAAAATTTGCCAGTATACGACCGGCTAACGAGATATCTCGTGTCTCTACAGCAATTCCTGCCGCTTTAGTAAAAGCTTGAACAATGGGTAGCAATGAATACGTGGCTAATGCCGGTGCTTCGTCTGTAATGGTATAGATTATCTTTGAGTCGGTCATTCTTGGATCCTAAATATTTAACGATAAGTTGGCTTAACAGCTTGCCTCGAAGTGCATGGATTATACTTCAAAAAACTTTGCCAATACACTGATGGAAGTCATTATAGTTAAGCTATTTACAAATAGCATAACTAGCAAGGGAATTGAATTTGGATTAAGATCTCCTATTCGAAGATAAGCCTAACAATCGCCGAGATAGAATGAATAATTATAAGACAAAACGGCCAACTAAACGCTCTCGGAAAACGGTCGTTAGAAAAAACACTTCTGAACCAACATTATTAGTTCTTTTTAATAAACCTTTTAATACTTTGAGTCAGTTTAGCGGCGAGCCGAACGACTCTACTCTCTCTGACTTTATCTCAATAAAAGATGTTTATCCTGCTGGTCGCCTCGACAAGGACTCAGAAGGACTTATGCTCCTGACCAATAATGGCAAACTACAGCATAAAATCAGTAGCCCTAAACATAAAATGGAGAAATGCTACTGGGTGCAAGTTGAAGGAGAGATTGACTCGCAAGCCCTCGAGCAGCTTGAAAAAGGCGTGGACCTCAAAGATGGCCGAACCAGGCCGGCCAAGGCAATACGATTAGAGAATGATTGTCAAAGCATGAAATTGTGGCCTCGAACTCCGCCAGTAAGATATCGAAAAGAAATCCCTACTAGTTGGTTAGAACTAACCATAAAAGAAGGTAAAAATAGGCAGGTGAGAAGAATGACAGCCGCTGTTGGTTTTCCAACTTTAAGATTGATTCGAAAATCCATTGGGCCATGGCAACTAGATAACCTAAAACCAGGTCAATTTGAAACGCTCACAATAGAAAATTAATCATTGAAATTTAAAATCTCAGCAACTTGAAACAACAAGTTACAGTGCGGGCCAGCTAAAACTTTTATTTCCAACTGGCCTGCCCATTGTCTAAATTACAAGTCTATCAAAAGTACTATTCAGTAACTAAACCACGGCTCTTGAGTAAATGTCTCGGGTCAGGATCTTGGCCTCTAAATTGGCGATAGAGTTTCATAGGATCATCCGTACCGCCTTTGGAAAGTATATTTGCCCTGAAAGCCTCAGCAGTTGCTTGATCAAATATCCCATTTTCCTTAAACGCATTAAATGCGTCAGCAGCGAGGATTTCAGACCAAATATAACCATAGTAGCCGGCAGAATAACCTCCTGAAAAAATATGCGAAAAATAGGTAGAACGATATCTCGGTGCGATTTGAGGAATTAAGCCTCGCTCTGCTAACACAGTGCTCTCAAATTCGTTCGCATCTTTGGGTTCAGTGCTAGTTTGAGTGTGCCATGATAAATCCAGCAAAGCTGCTGCCATATATTCTGTTGTCGCAAAGCCCTGACCATATTGAGCCGCGGCTTGAATTTTTTCGATCAGAGTTTGAGGGATCACTTCACCGGTTTCATAGTGTTTAGCAAATTTAGCCAATACTTCTGGTTCATACATCCAGTTTTCTAGGACTTGAGAGGGAAACTCGACAAAATCACGAGGAACCGAAGTACCCGCCTGAGATGGATAAATACCGTTAGATAAGAAACCATGAGCCGCATGGCCAAATTCGTGAAATAAAGTACTTGCTTGGCTGAAGGTCAACAGAGTGGGTTTATCCCCAGTTGGTCTTGGGTAGTTCAATACATTGACAATAATAGGTTTAACAAAATCTCCCTTCTCGGTGACATATTGACTGCGGTATGCGTTCATCCAAGCGCCACCCCTCTTAGACTCTCTGACATAATGGTCTGTTAAATAAAGCCCTATTAATTCGCCGTTCTTATAATAAACTTCAAAGACTCTTACATCTTCATGGTAGACGGGTAAATCAGTACGCTCTTTAAACGTCATACCAAACAGTTTATTTGCCGTATAAAACACACCTTTTAAAGTGTCTTCCAAAGAAAAGTATGGCTTGGTTTGATCTTCATCGAGGTCAAAGCGCTGTTTACGAATCTTCTCTGAAAGATATCGCCAATCCCATCCTTCAACTTTGAAGCCTCCGCCCTGTTTATCAACCAGCGCTTGCATATCAGCTAATTCTTGCTTGGCTTGCGCTAATCCGGCTGGCCATACTTTATCTAACAAACCATACACATTTTCAGGGGTCTTAGCGGTATTTCCTTCAAGTGTAAAATGAGCATGGGACTTATAACCCAAAAGTTGCGCTCGTTGTGCCCTTAATGCTGCTATTTCTGAAAGTATCTTTTTATTATCGTTGGCGTTATCGTTATCACCGCGATGGGTGTAGCCTTTCCACATTTTTTCACGTAGTTCTCGATTCTCAGAAAACATCAAGAATGGAGTTTTACTTGGACGGTGAGTGGTAAAGACCCACTTGCCTTCTTTACCCCTTTTTGTAGCTTCAGCCGCCGCGGCTTCGATTAAATAATCAGGCAGCCCAGCAAGGTCTTGTTTTTTTTCAACGACCAATTCAAAATTATTGGTTTCAGCAAGCACATTTTCCGCAAACTCAATGCTCAGCTTAGAAATTTTAGCGTTTAGATCTCTAAGTACTTGTTTATCATCTTGGTTTAGTCCTGCTCCGCCACGTACAAACTGGCGATAGCGGTCTACTAATAATTTCCTTTGATCGGTTCTAAGATTTAAGCTGTCAATTTTGTTGTGTAACGTTTCAACTCGTTGAAACAGTTTCGGATTTAAATTTAGGTCATCATTTAACCCTGAAAGCCGAGGACCGACGTCTTTTGCAATTGCTTTTAATTCATCGTTGGTATGCGCGCTAGTCAAATTATAGAATACGCCTGCAACTTTGGTTAGTAACTTGCCACCGTACTCTAATGCCTCCACAGTATTCTCAAAAGTTGGCTCTTGCTCGCTATTGGCTACCACAAGTATTTCGGCTTTTGCTTCCTCAATGGCTTTATCAAACGCGGGAGCGTAGTGCTCGTTCTTGATTTTATCGAACGGAGGAATACCAAAGGGCGTATTAAATTCTTGAAAGAACGGATTTGTCTCACTTTTATCTGCAACATTTGCGACATTTTCTATTTGTGGAGTCGTCGAGGTATTGGACTCAACGGTCTCATCTTTATTATCGCTGCACCCTGCCAACGCTATCGCAGTGACTGCGGATGCTATTACCAGCTTTCTCATTATTGTCCCCTATTTTTGCTTGTATTTAGATTTTTTCTCTGAGAACAGAGTTGTTAAACTCTATTTTTTAGTCTTTTTATCACAGTAAATATGCGCATTCAATTGATAAGATGTAAGCAAAGTCATACTAAGAATTAAACTAAGTTGAATAAAACCTAGCCTATCCGTCGAAAAGGCTAACCTCTTGCTCGGTTAAATTACGCCAACCACCAATAGGTAGGTCAGCATCCAGTATGAGTTCTCCAATTGACTCTCGATGAAGTCTTTTCACATGATTACCAACGGCAGCAAACATCCTTTTTACTTGGTGATACCGGCCTTCAAAAAGCGTAATTTTTACAGCATGGTCATTAATAACTTCAACACTGCAGGGTAAAGTTTTCTTCTCGCTATCATTCAGAATTAGCCCGTTCTCTAATTGAAGTACTTGTTCTGGACTGATGACTTCTGCAAGCTCTACTATATATGTTTTCGCCTGCTTTCTACTTGGAGCGCTAATGCGATGAGTCCATTGCCCATCATTGCTTATCAACACTAGACCTGTAGTATCCGCGTCGAGCCTACCTGCGAAGTGCAAGCCACTCCTAGGTTGATCTTCAAGCAGGTTTATCGCACTTGGTATGGATTCATCGACAGTAGAACAAATGTAGCCTGGAGGCTTATTCAGCATAAAATACTTGTTAGCTGGGAGTGTTAATCGCTGGCTGGCAAAGAAGACTTGGTCGTCAATGTCTACCTGTCGATTCTTTAACCTTTCAATTTTTTGGTTCACTAAGACTTTTGACTTTACTATTAATTTCCTTGCGTCATTACGACTTATCGATAGCGCCTTAGAAACCAAATTATCAAGTCGCATTATTTGTTTACCTTAAACCCATTTTTTTACAGAATCAATATCTGTTTGTTTAGCTTTAACCCAAACTTCTGACTCCTCTTGCTGTTTCAAGAAATGTTCTTTCTTCCAAAAAGTGGCATCATTCTTTAGGTAATCCATGATGAATTGAGTCGCTTCAAAGCACTCTTTTCGGTGTAGACTGGCTACGGCAATATATACAATTGGGTCACCTGCGACGAGTTTACCTACTCGGTGAAATACGATCACTCGATTCAGCTTCCAGCGGCTAATCGCATTTTCAACAATTTTAGATAATTGATGCTCGGTCATCCCCGGGTAATGCTCTAAGGTCATGGCGACTAACCCGTCAGCCTCAGTTGCGGTTCTAACATTACCAGTAAAAACGACAGAAGCGCCTATTTCGCCACTTCCCGATTGCGCTTTAGCATTAAGTTCATTTACATCCAGTGGAGATTCACATATTTCAATTAGAATTTGGGGATTGTCAGTCATTCTGAGGTCACCCTCCGGTAACTGGTGGAAAGTAGGCGACCTCATCACCATCTTTCAATACCGAATCAAGTTCTGCTAATTCATGATTTACCGCGACTTTAATCGAGCTCGATTGAAATACGTTTTGCCAGATCGGCCCCCTGTTTGACAGAACCCGATTTAAATCAGCGACTCGAGTCCCCTCGTCAATTTCCATATCCAACTCAGAGAGTCCTAGCAATTCCCTAAAGTTTGCGAATAATAGGATCTTAAGTTTCATGTCGACTCCAGTCACCGGACTTACCACCAGACTTTGTTTCAAGCCTAATTTCACCAATAGTCATACCTTTATCGACGGCCTTACACATATCGTAGATGGTTAAACCTGCGACTGAAGCTGCCGTTAATGCCTCCATCTCAACCCCGGTTTGGCCTGAGACCTTACAGATCGCTAAAATTTCGATAGACGACGATTCTATATTGGGATTTAATTCAACTTTCACGGAACTCAGCATCAAAGGATGACATAGTGGTATTAAATCTGATGTCTTCTTCGCAGCCTGGATCGCAGCAATTCGAGCTACAGCCAAAACGTCCCCCTTGTGGTGTTTACCTTCAATAATTTTTTGCAAAGTAGAACTATTCATTCTGACCTCTGCAGATGCTGAAGCTATACGCGAAGTTGTTGATTTATCACCAACATCCACCATTTGAGCCTCGCCTTTTTCATTTAAATGGGTAAAATGTGCCATATTATTTAATATTTTGTCGTTGTTAAGGATAAAACTATGGATTCGATCCATGTCACTGTTGCCGCCATTATAAAGCGAAACGATCAGTATTTGTTAGTAAAAGAGCGCGCAAGTTCTGGCGATATCGTGTTCAACCAACCTGCAGGTCATGTTGAACTTAAAGAATCGATACAAGAAGCAGTCATTCGCGAGGTCTATGAAGAAACAGGATTAGATTACACGCCGACTTCTTTGGTAGGCACCTACCTACTCAGCCCTGCTACAAATGGAAAAACTTACCTTAGATTCTGTTTTAATGGCGAAGTGCCAGAAGATCAAACTCCAGCGCCTAATGATCCTGAAATATTAGATAACTGTTGGTTTACCCAACAACAAATCACAAATTTAGCACGAAAAGAATTGAGAAGTGCCCTTGTTTTACGCTGTTTAGATGACCACATTAAAGGGAAGCATTTACCTCTAGAAAGTTTAGATTTTTACGCTGACGAGCACCGTTTAGCTGATGAGTGTATTAAATCGCTTAATAAGTAAACGCGCTATTTCCAGTATTAGCCATTAACGAGTCGAGTTCTCAAAAGCTAAAAACAACCAAAGACCTTATATAGTAACCATGAATAATCAAACTGCCCTTCCGCACCCAGAGCATAAAACACCTTCCCAATACACGGTAGTGGTCGGAATGTCGGGTGGTGTCGACTCATCTGTAGCAGCCTATATTCTTAAACAGCAAGGCTACAAGGTGATTGGTGTTTTTATGAAAAATTGGGAGGAAGATGACACCGATGAGTATTGTTCTGCTGCGGAAGATATGGCGGACGCAAAATCTATTGCTGATAAGCTTGAAATTCCTTTTAAGACCATCAATTTTTCAGCGGAGTACTGGGATCGAGTCTTCGAGTACTTTTTAGAAGAGTACCGCGCAGGAAGAACCCCAAATCCTGATATTATGTGCAATAAAGAAATTAAGTTTAAAGCTTTCCTCGATTACGCATTGGTTTTAGGGGCAGACTACATCGCTACCGGCCACTATGTGCGTGTTAAAAGAGAAAACAACAAGTCGCTGATGCTTCGCGGAATTGATGAAAACAAAGATCAAAGCTACTTTCTCTATACGTTAAATCAATCGCAATTAAATAAATCAATGTTCCCTGTCGGTGAACTAGAAAAACCACAAGTAAGAAAAATCGCAGAAGAGCAAGGGTTTGTAACAGCTAATAAAAAAGATAGCACAGGTATCTGTTTTATCGGTGAAAGAAAATTTAAAGATTTCTTAGAACAATTCCTGCCGGCTCAACCGGGTAATATAGAAGATGATTTAGGCAATGTCATCGGTAAGCACAACGGGCTAATGTATCATACGTTAGGTCAACGGAAAGGAATAGGCATCGGCGGCAGAGCTTCAGCTAGCGAAGAACCTTGGTATGCTGTCGAAAAAGATATGCAAAGGAATGTGCTAATTGTAGGTCAAGGCCACGATCATCCGAAGCTTCTGAGCCAGGGTCTAATAGGCTCACAAATGCATTGGGTAGACCCAAGTAGCACATTGGAATCATTTGAGTGCACAGCAAAATCTAGATATCGACAGCATGATTTTAAATGCACAGTGACTCGAGTTGACGAGGCTAATTGGGAAGTCACATTTAATCAACAACAACGAGCGATTACGCCAGGCCAATCAATAGTATTTTACCAGAATGAAAAATGTTTGGGCGGTGGAATTATTGATACTATTGTTTTTCCAAGCAACCAAATTAGTGAATTAAATTAAGACTTTTATCGATGAATATTGAGCAAAAAATGATTGACCAAACTGTTGCATTAGCAGGTATTTCACAAGCGGTTAGAGCTGTTCAGAACATCGCTTGGAAAGGCAGTACTAACCTGACGGATTATAAGGCAATGGTTGCTAGTTTATTACGCTTAAATGCGCCATCAGCAATAGCGGTATATGATGGAAGTTTTGAAGTTAGTTCAGGTTTGAGAGTATTAAAACAACAGTTAGACACTAGCACTGCTGAAAAAGACCCTGAATTTGTCCAACTAATCATAAGCTTGCTTAGCTTACATAAACAACTTATTGCAGACCAAGCTATCTATCAAAAGTTAACCAAGCTAATCACAGAGCTGGCCGAAAAATACGCTGAAGTCGATATTTACAACGATGAAGACCAGTTCAAGCTTTTGGTAACGGAATGCTCGACAATTTATAAACAGACTTTATCCAGACTGCCTAGCCGAATTCAAGTTAAGGGAGAACCCTCTAAGCTTCAAGATGAACACAATCAAGAACTAGTTCGCTGTGGTTTACTTTGCGCGATGAGAAGCGTTTTTCTTTGGCGACAATCCGGTGGCTCTCGGTGGCATTTTTTGTTTAAAAAGCAAACAATACTAAACGCGGCTAAACAGCTAATATCGTCTCCTTTAAGAGAGTAATTCACTAACCAAAAAAAAGCCCTAATCAATAGGGCTTTTTTGACTTGGTACACCAAGAAAGGAATCGATAATCAGTTTTTAGCGCTTATCAATTGAAACCCAAGACCTTGAATCTGGTCCAGTATAGTTTGCGCTAGGTCTAATTATTTTTCCATCGACACGCTGTTCCATAATGTGAGCTGCCCATCCAGTGATACGCGACATAACAAATATAGGAGTAAACATTGCTGTTGGAATTCCCATTTTGTTATAAGCTACCGCTGAGAACCAGTCTAAATTAGGGAACATTTTCTTTTCATCCCACATCACAGTTTCTAAACGCTCAGCGATATTGAAAAGATTCATATCGCCTTGTTCTTCTGACAATTGCTTAGCGACTTTTTTGATGACCACATTTCTTGGGTCCGAAACGGTATATACAGGATGACCAAATCCAATAACAATTTCTTTACGTGCCATTCTTTCCTTAATATCAGCCTCCGCTTCATCAGGTGTGGCGTATCGTTTTTGAATCTCTAGCGCAACTTCGTTCGCTCCCCCGTGCTTAGGTCCTCTTAAAGCACCTATAGCTCCACTTACAGCCGAGTACATATCCGAACCAGTTCCAGCAATCACTCTGCTCGTGAAAGTAGAGGCATTAAACTCATGCTCTGCATATAGAATCAAAGATGTATGCATTGCTTTTTCCCACTGCTTAGATGGTTTTTCTCCATGCAACAGGTTTAGGAAATGAGCGCCGATTGAGTCGTCATCAGTTTCAACATTTATCGCTTTTCCATTGTGGCTATAGTGATACCAATATAAAAGCATTGAACCAAATGACGCCAGCAAACGATCGGCAATATCTTTTGCGTCTGCAGGTGCTTGTTCATCTTTCTCTGGTAATACAGTTCCTAAAACAGAACAACCCGTTCTTAACACATCCATTGGATGTGCGGCTGCTGGAATCGCTTCCAAAACTTCCTGTACTGCCAAAGGTAACCCTCGCAATGATCTTAATTTTCGCTTATAGTTAACGAGTTCTGCTTTAGTTGGAAGTCTTCCGTGGATTAATAAATGTGCAATCTCTTCAAACTCAGCGTCCTCAGCAAATTCAAGTATGTCGTATCCGCGATACGCTAAATCATTGCCGGTTAAACCAACTGAACAAAGAGCAGTATTACCAGCTGCGACTCCTGAAAGAGCAACCGATTTTTTAGGCTTTCTTATGGTTGCATTATTATCTGTTGTTTCACTCATTACTTACTTCTCCTTATTATCTGCAAACAGCTCGTCGAGCTTTTGTTCGAATTGGTGATAGTTTAAATAATTGTATAGTTCTTCTCGAGATTGCATCTGAGGAACAATATCTTTTTGGTGTCCATCGTTAATTAGTGCTTTGTAGAAAGATTCAGCCCCTTTGTTCATAGCTCGATACGCCCCACAGCAATAGAGCACAATATCTACACCTACATCGGCTAGCTCAGGAGTGGTAAATAGTGGTGTTTTTCCGAATTCAGTAATGTTTGCGAGAAATGGCACATCAATTGAATCGCTTAACATCTTATACTGCTCTAATTCGGTGATCGCCTCTGGAAAAATCATATCGGCTCCAGCTTCAATACAAGCATGAATTCGGTCGATTGCTGATTGCATGCCTTCAACCGCAAGAGCGTCAGTGCGAGCCATAATTACAAAATTTTCATCGGTTCTAGCATCAACGGCCATCTTAATTCGATCGACCATTTCATTGAGAGAAACTATTTCTTTATTTGGCCTGTGCCCACACCTTTTAGCAGCAACTTGATCCTCAATATGACAACCTGCGGCTCCAAACTTGGTTAGAGATCGAACGGTTCGAGCTATATTAAATGCGCCGCCAAAACCGGTATCGGCATCGACTAACAAAGGAAGATCACAAACATCGGTAATTCTTCTAACATCCGTCAAAACGTCATCAATCGTACTTATCCCTAAATCGGGTAGTCCTAAAGAATTTGCTGCAACACCACTACCTGCGAGATAAATGGCTTGATGCCCAGCATGTTTAGCCATGTGTGCCGTTAAAGCGTTGATAGTACCGACGACTTGCAATGGCTTGTTGTCTGCGACAACTTGTCGAAATCTTGCACCTGCACTAGAAATACTCATGATTCTCCTAAAATAGTGTTTTCAATAAAATTAAATTTGAATGACCTAAACTTTTGACGCTTCCTGAATTTTTACTTTCCAAATAGCCGGTCCGTTTTTGTGGACCGAGTCGCCAGATGTATCAACTGCTACAGTGACTGGCATATCTTCAACGGTAAACTCATAGATTGCTTCCATACCTAAATCTTCAAAAGCGACAACCTTGCTCTCTTTAATCGCCTTAGAAACTAAATAGGCGGCTCCACCGACCGCCATCAAATATACTGCTTTATGTTTAGCAATCGACTCTAATGCAATGTCGCCTCGTTCTGATTTACCTATCATTCCCATAAGGCCCATTCCGCCTTCTGATTTTTCGCTCAACATTAACTCGGAGTACTTATCCATGCGAGTAGAAGTAGTTGGTCCTGCAGGCCCCACAACCTCATCGCGAACCGGGTCAACGGGTCCGACGTAATAGATAAAGCGACCTTCAAAATCAACACCGTCCGGTAATGGTTCGCCTCTACTGACCATATCCTGAATTCTTTTATGGGCTGCGTCACGACCAGTTAAAATTTTTCCACTTAACAATAGAGAATCACCGGGCTTCCAACTATCAATTTCTTGTTGAGTAATCTGATCGAGATTAACGCGCTTCAGTTTGCTCTTATCAGCTTGTTCAATAATTGGCCAGTCAGCCAGATTGGGGGCTTCGACGAAACTTGGTCCAGAACCATCTAAACTAAAATGAGCATGACGAGTTGCGGCACAGTTGGGGATCATCGCAACCGGTAAAGAAGCCGCGTGTGTGGGGCAGTCTTTAATTTTAATATCTAAAACAGTGGTTAATCCACCTAAACCTTGCGCGCCTATTCCCAATTGATTGACTTTTTCCATCAGTTCAAGACGCAGTTTTTCAACTGAGTTTTCGGCTCCCTTTTCTTGAAGTTCATGGATATCAACTGGATCCATCAGTGACTCTTTTGCCATTACCATTGCTTTTTCAGCGGTTCCACCGATCCCAAGTCCTAGCATACCGGGAGGACACCACCCAGCTCCCATCGTCGGAACAGTTTTAAGCACCCAATCGACTATTGAATCATTAGGATTTAACATCACAAATTTTGATTTGTTTTCTGAGCCCCCGCCCTTTGCAGCAACGGTGACTTCCACTTTATCTCCGGCTACCATTTCAACATGGACGACTGAAGGAGTATTATCTTTAGTGTTTTTTCTCGGACCAACCGGATTGGCTACGATTGATGCTCGAAGCGGATTATCACTATTTTGATATGCTCTTCGAACGCCTTCGTCTACCATTTGTTGAACCGTTAAATCAGCTTCCCACTGAACATCCATACCTATCTTAATAAAACTAGTGACTATACCTGTATCTTGGCAAACTGGACGTTTACCTTCTGCGCACATTTTTGAATTGGTTAATATTTGCCCAATGGCGTCTTTTGCAGCAGGGTTTTGCTCTTTAAGATAAGCTTGGTATAACGCATCAATAAAATCTTTAGGATGGTAATATGAAATATATTGTAGAGCGGCCTCTACACTGTCGATAAAATCTTTCTGTTTTATCACGCTCACGAATTCTGTCTCCTCAGCTGCCAACGTCTTGCAAGTTATGGAAAACACGATTGGCAAAATAATTAGTTAAATGTATCGAACACTTAATACTTAGTGTTTATATAATTATTTTTAATCACCAGCGGTAGCAACTAAAGCTAATATTTGTGATAGTTGTCAGTATGTTGAACTGGAAATTATTTGGAATCTGGTTTGTTTTAAAAAGCGAAGGGATTATATATTAAATAGGACAATAGTTCAGCCCACAGTGACATAAACTTTAGTCCAATAAAGCAAAAAACCGGCCCAAAAGCCGGTTTTTCAATTTGGCGTCCCCTAGGGGGTTCGAACCCCTGTTACCGCCGTGAAAGGGCGGTGTCCTAGGCCTCTAGACGAAGGGGACTAAAACTCATAAAGAGATTTGGTGGAGCTAAGCGGGATCGAACCGCTGACCTCTACACTGCCAGTGTAGCGCTCTCCCAGCTGAGCTATAGCCCCAAATCCGGCGCGAATTTTAAGTGCTAGGCAGATCACTGTCAAGACATTCATAAATTAATTTATCTAGACTTCCCTATTTTGTAGTTTTGTTTTGCTATACCTAAGATTATAAAAGTGCTAACTTAAGCTATTGCTATTAGTTACGAATCATTTAACAAGAACAGAATAAAAGGAAACGACTATGTCACTAACACCTGATCTACTTGATGAGATAGAACTGCTCAACCTTTTTGACTTAAATACAACCCAAGGTGGACTAAAAGTACATCATGATGCTGGCGAACAAAAAATTGCAGCCGCTAAAAGACTTTTTGATAAAGGCATGACTACCCAAGATGACGGTGGATATTTAACCGACCGTGGTGTTGAAACTGCTGAACATGTGCAACTATTGGTAGGCATGTTGCAAGCAGATAGCTGATTTTTAGATTGCCGTAGCTGTAGTCGATAGAATAATTAACACGGAGCCAATCATGTTACGTACGATATTTCTAATTTCTCTAGGAATTACCCTTTGCAGTCATTTAGTTTCAGCTAATAGTGACACTGCGAAAAGCACAAAACCTTTTACCGCTGATGACTTAATCAATATGCAACGGATTTCATCGCCGGAATTATCACCAGATGAAAAACTTGTAGCCTATGTTATAAGAACTACTGACCTAGAAGCCGATAGAGGAAGAACCGATATTTGGCTTACAAATATAGAAACGAAACAAACTCGACAAGTCACCACTAATTCCGCATCGGACCACTCCCCCTATTGGTCCCCTGACAATAAAATGCTATTTTTTATTTCGTCACGTAGCGGCTCATCACAAATTTGGTCTTTAGCAATTAATGAACAACAGAAGCCAAAGCAGCTCACAAGCCTTCCAGTCGACATAACAAGTTTTAAAATTTCACCCGATGGTAAAAAGTTCGTTTTTTCAGCAGATGTTTATCGAGAGTGTCAATCTTTAGTTTGTACAAAAGAAAAATTAAAGAAATTAGAGTCGAAAAAAACCACCGGTTTGGTGTACGACAAATTATTTGTTAGGCATTGGGATCACTGGGTAGGAGAAACTCAATCGCAACTGTTTGTAGCGCCGTTACAATATAGTATTGCAGATAAAGATATCATTCATGTCTCATCATCTGTCGATGCCAATGTGCCTTCTATTCCGTTTGGCGGTAGTGAAGAATATAACTTCTCTAGTGACAGTCAAAAAATAATATTTAGCGCACGACTTCAGAACGCTGATGAGCCAACTTCTACCAACTTTGATTTATATAGCGTTAACCTAGACTCACCAAACATAGCTAAAAACTTAACTCAAAATAATAAAGCGTGGGACACTCAGCCCGTGTTTAGCTCTGATGGTAAATACCTTGCTTATCTAGCAATGACTCGTCCCGGCTTTGAAGCAGATAAGTTAGACTTAATACTTATCGATCTTGAAAACTCAAATACAGTAAACCTAACTAAAAAATGGGATCGCTCTTTTAGCTCGATTGCTTTTACGGGAGACAATCAATCTATCTTGTTAACTGGAAACAATGTCGGCACAAAAGCGCTTTGGAAATTAAACATAAAAACAAATGAAGTTATTCAGTTTAATAAAGAAGGATATATTGGAGCCGTTAGCTCAGGTCGCAAAAAACTTGTGTACACTAAAGATAGCTTAAAAAGCCCAGCCCAACTCTACTCTGCTAACTTAGATGGAACCGACCATCAACAAATCACTTTTGTTAACCAAGAGAAATTAAGCAAAATAAGTTTTGGAGAATACGAGCAATTTAGTTTCAACGGTTGGAATGGCGAGAAGGTTTTCGGCTATGTTGTTAAACCGGCTAACTTCGATAGCAACAAAAAGTATCCTTTGGCGTTTCTAATACACGGTGGACCTCAAGGTAGCTTTGGGGACCATTTTCATTACCGATGGAATCCGCAAACTTATGCGGGTCAAGGCTTTGTATCAGTGATGATCGATTTTCATGGCTCTACCGGTTATGGACAAGAGTTTACCGATAGCATTAGTAAGAACTGGGGCAGCAAACCACTTATTGACCTACAAAAAGGACTTGGATATGCGCTAAAAAAATATCCTTTTATTGATGGTAACAAAGCATGTGCTCTCGGCGCTTCCTACGGGGGCTACATGGTCAACTGGATAGCTGGTAATTGGCAAAATCAATTTAAGTGCTTAGTTAACCATGATGGCGTTTTTGATAATCGCATGATGTATTATTCTACTGAAGAGCTTTGGTTTGTAGAATGGGAAAATGGTGGAAGTTACTATGAACAGCCAAAAAATCATGAAAGATTTAACCCAGCAAACTACGTAAAAAACTGGAAAACACCTATGCTGGTAATTCAAGGGGGCAAAGACTATCGAATTCCTGAAACTCAATCCCTTGCAACATTTACAGCCTTGCAAAAACTAAAAATACCTAGCAAGCTATTATATTTTCCAGATGAGAACCACTGGGTTCTAAAGCCCAACAATAGTCTTCAATGGCACGCTGAAGTCAATAAATGGCTGCATCAATTTTTAAAATAAAAAAATCCCCGGCTAGAAACCGGGGATAATATCTGACAACCTATGATTTCAAAAATAGAAAATGGCTGTCTCCACAGACTAAACTTAATCTCAATAAATCGAACTAACTAAAGCCTTGTGCTTTAAAGCTATGTGCTCGAATAGAGCTTGTAACCAGCTTTAAGCAATTGACTATCAAATACTTTATTACTAACACAAGGTTGTTCTGAATTGCTCGGCAAGTGCAAGTCGCCACAACTTGCACAGGCTTTTACTCTCATACGTCCTTTCCGAAATGTTACCCACTGATGTTTAGAAAAATTCACAGTCTGGTACCTCAACAACATCGTTTTGTAGAATTCCATTATGAATGATTGTCCCTAGAATTTTAACAATACAAATCGCAAAGAGTTTTAAGAATATCGAGACAGAGTGTGTGAGACATTTCCTACATCGATAACCTGAAAGAATTCAAAGATATTAATTCTGACAAGTAAGCCATTGAAACTAAAACAAGATCGGCCTAGAGCAAAGCCAAAGTGATAGTAAAATAAAGGAAAAAGAGTGAAAGTAGTGCAATTACCCTCAGAGTTAGTCATCCACTAATTAGACGCCTTATTGGCTTGCCAAGTATTTTAGTAATTCCTAAGTAGTGAGTTGCCCGAACTAATAGCAACCCACAACCATGCAGAAATAGCCACAATTTCTATCCAAATATTTAGCTAGAAATTAAATCCAAATACTCTTTCTCGGAAAGTACGGTCACCCCTTTTTCTCGAGCTGCCGTTATTTTGTTGGCGCCGACCTTTTCTCCGGCAACTAGATAATCAGTTTTACCTGAAACTGATTTACCGACTTTTGCATTAAGAGATTTAGCATGTTTTTCCATTTCTGAACGAGAGCCTTGCTGCATAGTCCCAGTAAACACGAACAGCTTATTCGTTATCGGTGACTCTATACTATTATCATTATCAGATGTTTTGGTATTAGTTAAGTTGAACCCTAAATCATAAACTTTAAAAAACTCTGGCTTTATCGCAGCTAATCCCTGAAAAATTGCTTCGGCGCTCAACTGGGCAAAGCCGTCAATGGAAACCATTTGTTCTACTGAAACCTCAAAAAGCTCACTTAGACTGTGATGCTCTAAAAGTTTTTCACAATTTCCAAAACCTAATCGAGTTACTCCAAAGGCTGCAAGGAAACGCCAATCTTCAATTTCTAAAGTGCGGCTAGCTATCAACTGATTAATCAAATTTTCAGAAGTTTTCTCTCCAAAACCTAATTCTATTAGTTGAGCAACGGTTAATTGGTATATTCCGTGGATAGTTTTTATTCCACTTAGATGAATCTTTTCAATGACCTTTGGACCGAACCCATCAACATTACCCAGGGTTCTAAAAAAGTGAATTAAGGTATTCTCTGTTTGAGCCGGACAGTCTGTTTTATTAGGACATATTAGATGGTCGCTTTCCCAAATTAACTCTGTTTGACAGCTTGGACACTGACTAGGTAAGTCCGGTTCTACCTGTTCTATGACTCGTTCAATTTTAGGGATCACCAAGCCACTTCTTACCAATTCGACAATTGCTCCAGCACCAACTCCATTTGTCTTTACCATATTATAATGATGCACCGTCGCTCGACTGATAGTAGCTCCGCTTAACTTAGTTGGACTAAGTTCTGCAACCGGTGATACTCGGCCAGTTCGAGAAGTTTGAGGAGTTACACTTAACACTTCGACTTCAGCCGATTCTTCATTGACCTTAAACGCGATCTGCCATCGATGGTGGTGCCGAGTCGAACCCATTTCTTTTTTAATAGATTCTGATGTTGTCTCTATAATAATTCCGTCGATATCATAGTCCACAGAGTTCCAAATTGACTCACAGATAGTTTCAAAGTTTTCTAAAAGCTCGACGGAACCACCTTTCCAGCTGATTAACTCTGCGAACGGGAAGAACACACAAGCACCTTCATCGATTGCTTGCTGAATTAGCGGGTCGACTTTCTTCTCGGCAATAATGGCGGCCTGAATATTCCGAGAATTTTCGAAATGTTCACTTAGTTGGTTTTCAAAATAGCTTTTGCTGATTACGATTTCGCCGGGTCCACTTCCTCTTTGTCCAGAACCTGCTACTTTCAATCCTTTTCTAAAGGCTCTGGTAATATCTTGGCCTCTGTTTCCATCACCTCGTGTATATAACCGTTCACCATCATCAAAAGCAGCATAACCATCTAACTTTGGGGTAATTCGAAACTCAACATCTTCAGTTTCGATTGACTGACTATGAGCAACCTTGAGCACTCTCTGGACCCACTTCTCTATCGCTTCAAAAGTGTATGCTTTATCTGTTGACAACATTTTTTGAGGAAGCGCTACGGTCTTTGAATCTATGACCAACTCTGGCTCCACCGATGATAAGTAAGGGTGACCAGGATCCCGAGCTTTCAGCTCATTTAAGAATAAATGATCATAAGTGGTATCGTCGATCAATGGGTAACCAGCTCTATAAGTGGCATTGGCTACGCTCAAAACTAACAGTATTTGCTCAATTGAGAGAGTAGATGCATCCTTGATATTAAGAAGCTCAACCAACTCATCAATATTTTGATTAATGGTCAGCGACTGAATAACTTTTGCTTGTTCAGTTGAAAGTTTAGATATCATTTTTTAACTAATTAGAATGGATTTATGAAATAAGTTAAGAAAGTTCACGAGCCGAATTTAAAGCTATAATCTTTAATTTGATCGAGTCGATGATTATGTGTTTGCTTGGAATAAATAGACTTAGTTTCATCAAGCAACTCTCCACCAAGCTCTTGCTGAAGTAACAAACATGTTTTATACATCGCATTGTAAGCTACTTGAGCATCATCTGGCCCGGGTAAGGTAACAAAACATGCTAGCGCCGGTGTTTCAAAGTTTTCCATATTGTTTATATCAAAAGTACCTGGTGCAATCCCATTGGCTAAGCTAAACAAAACTGGACCAGGATTTTTTCCAGCTCTAGCTCTACGATGAAAAATCCCCATCTCACCATGCCTTAACCCTTGAGACAAAAACAAAGGTAAAAAGTCTCTACCTTTAAAATGATTACCTTGAGGCGCTTGCAACAACAATGACAACACCATCGCCTTTTCCGGCGTTTCATTGTTTTCGTTTTTACTATTGTTTATTACTGCGTCAGCACTTTGCTGTATATTACAAGGTTTATCCTTATCTACCGATTCTTTATTGCTGGAAGTGTTTGATTGAGTTTGAAAATAGCTTTCGGCATCATCTCTCTCTAATGATTTTTCTATAAACTTTTCGACGGTAGTCCCCTCCACTTCCTTGGCTGTGACTCCTGATTCGGAAGAAACTCTATTTGATTCAACTTTATTCTCGTCACCTGCTGCTGGTCTAGGGGTGCCTACCCCAACGTGATCGAACCCAGCACTATCTACAGTTTCAGAAATGCTACTGAATTGCTTTTTTAACTTTTCGTTTTCCTTTTGAATTCTTTTCTTTTTAGAATAGTCGTAATAAACGTAAGCAACTAATGCGCATCCTGCGATAATCAGTGCTATTCGTAATTGCCAATCCATAAATTATTAACCCTTCTATGAACCTTTCACTTTTTATATACCTGCCAAGTGCGCAGCTTCGTCTACGTCGACGGATACCAACCTCGATGCGCCCGGCTCTTGCATGGTGACTCCAGCTAGAGCGTTGGCCATTTCCATTGATACCTTATTATGGGTAATGTAGATAAATTGTAAATGTTCTGACATTTCTTTAACCAATTTACAAAAACGGCCGACATTTGCATCATCTAACGGTGCGTCAACCTCATCGAGCATACAAAACGGAGCAGGGTTGAGTCTAAATATAGAGAACACTAACGATAAAGCTGTCAGTGCTTTTTCTCCACCCGATAGTAGATGAATCGTACTATTTCTTTTGCCTGGTGGACGAGCCATAACGGTAACGCCAGTATCTAACAAATCCTCACCCGTCATTTCTAGATAGGCATGACCACCACCAAAGACTTTTGGAAACAACTCTTTCATTCCATTATTAACTTTATCAAAAGTTTCTTTAAACCGGGTTCTAGTCTCTTTGTCTATTTTTTTAATGGCCGACTCTAGAAAATCTAAAGCCTCCTCTAAATCTTCGTTTTGAGCATCTAAGTAGACTTTTCTTTCTGATTGCTCTTTATGTTCTTCAATAGCAGCTAAATTGATAGCGCCCAGTCTCTGAATTCGATTAGCAACGACTTCTAACTGCTTATTCCAATCCTCTTCACTCGCGTCGAGTGGTAACTCTTTTAGTATTTCTTGAATGTCTTCATCATGATTAGTAATGTTTTCTTCTTGAGTGCTCTGTTTGGTGCTATTTTCAGACCATTGCATTCTTAGTCGCTCTAACCTACTTCGCACTGCTTGCGCCGCTTGTTCGGCTTCTGAACGTTGTTTCTCATGGACTCTTATGGATTTTTCAACTTCTTCCAGACGATCACGAGCTTTTGCTAGCTCCTCCTCTGCTAGTAAGCGTTTTTCAAGAGCTTCCTCAAGTTCTATTTGCAGATCATCATCGGGTGAGTTTGCGGTTCTTAAGGCCTCTTCGATGGTCGATTTTCTCGCTTGCATCTCACTGACTTGTGAATGCATGCGCTGATTAGTCGATTGATTAGAGTTAATTTCAGTTCGAATATTTGCTACCTGAAGTTCTAATTGATGGCTTTTGTCCTTAGCTTCTCTAGCTCTATTCTTAGCTTGCTCTAGTTCATTTCTTCTGGCATCTTTTTGATTACTAAGCTGCTCTCTTTTATCCAAATCTTCAGCCATTGCATCGACCAACTTTTCTAAACTTGAACGACTTTGAGATAAAGATTGTTCATCAATTTGCAGTTGGTGATTTAGATCAGCTCGTTCTTTCTCAAGCGCATCTTTTCGTTTAACCATTTGCTCCAATTTAGCTTGTTGAGAACCAACTTGAGCTCTTAAATCACTATAACGCTTACTGGTTGAACTCAGGGTTCTTTGCTTGTCTTCCCAATCATTCTCCAGGTCTTTTAGTTGTTCGCTTTCTTGCTCAGCTAATTGCTGGATTTGATCAAGTTTTTCTTCGAGTAAAGCTAACTCTTCTGCAAGTTTTTCCAATTCAGCTTCACGCTCAAGTACGCTCAACTGGTCAGCGGCTTTTTTACTAACTCTTAACCAATTTCTACCGACCCAATATCCATCTTTACTGATTACAGATTGCTGAGCGCTTAACTGTAACCTCATTGATAACGCTTGCTCGCGAGAATCTACGGCGATCACATTAGACAATACATCGGCTACTGAGCTGGCATTATCCACCTTATTTAATAGAGAGTTCTCGACCGGAGTTTCTTGGCTTACTTCAGAACCAAATAGACAAATAGAACCGGTGTTTAACTCAGCCAATTGACTTGAGATTTGATCTAAGTCGGCGACTGTAATGGCTTCTAACGAGTCACCTAGTACTGTTTCGACCGCGGTTTCCCATCCAGAGTTAACTTTAATATCCTGAGCTATCCTTTTGTTATTTAACAGGTTATTGCTTTTCAACCAGTTATCAACGCCCTTATCGGAACTGCCTAACGCAGCCTCTTGCATAGCCTTTAATGAAATGTGCTTACTTTGGACTTTCTGTAATTCTCTTCGGCTCGTTTCTATTTCAGTTTGCCTTTGCCGTCTAAGCTGTCGCTTGTCCGAGATTTGCTCAAATAATGATTCGACGACTTCTGATAACTGGTTGGTTTGTTCTTCCACTTTACTGAGTTCAATGGAAGCTTCTAGAACATCCTGTTCAATGGGTTGTGACTCTAAGTTGCTCGATTCTTGCTCATTACTTTCAATTCGTTTGCCTAGACGCTCGATAACTCGATCAAAATGCTGAATACGAGTACGCTCTACTTCCATTCGCTGGCTGTTTTCAGCAGAAAGCTTATTGTATGTTTCCCACTCTTGCTCCCAATCAAGGACCTCGCTTTCCAAGTCACTCAGTAGGTCAGTTGCTTCCTGCATTGTTTGTTGTTGTATTTCTAATTCTGGTTCCAACTCGACCAATCGCTCTTTAAGTGACTCTAGGTTTTGCTCATCTTGAGTCATTTGTTCAAGCATGTGAGATAACGAACCTGAAACTTGCTGGAAGTCTTGATTTAATTGGTTTTGACGCTCTTTCTTGTGGGCAATACCTTGCTCCAATCGAGCGATATCGGCACCAATACCATAGTATTTACCTTGTGCGGTATTAAACTCATCAGAAAGCTCAATATGGAGCTCTCTGGTCTTTTCGATTTGCGCATCTGCATGCCTTTGCTCAGCGACTCTCGCCTCTAAGTCGGTATCTAACTTATTAATTTCACCTGACAAGAGTTCAACTTGCTGGTTAAACTTACGCCATTTTAGCGCAGACAATTCACCTTTAAGTTTGCGCTCCTCTTGCTTTAATTCTTTATATTTTGAGGCCGCGTTTGACTGACGTTGAAGATGTGCTAGTTGTTTGCCGAGTTCTTCTCTGATATCAGATAAACGCTCCATGTTTTCACGAGTATGACGGATTCTGTTCTCCGTCTCACGTCGACGCTCTTTATACTTAGATATTCCGGCAGCTTCCTCTAGAAAGACTCTTAATTCTTGAGGCTTTGATTCGATTAATCGGGAAATCATTCCCTGTTCAATGATCGCGTAACTTCTTGGGCCTAGGCCAGTCCCAAGAAATATGTCTGTAATATCTTTTCGACGGCACTTAGTACCATTTAAGAAATAGGTAGACTGTCCATCTCTTGTGACCATACGACGTAACGCTATTTCAGCATAACCAGCATATTCACCTGTTAGAGTTCCGTCACTGTTGTCAAATACCAGCTCAATACTCGCTTGACCGACGGGTTTTCGAGAGGTTGAGCCATTAAAAATGACATCCGTCATCGAGTCTCCGCGCAAGTGTTTTGCAGATGACTCTCCCATTACCCATCTAACCGCGTCAATCAGATTGGATTTTCCGCATCCATTTGGCCCAACAATAGCGGTTAGGTTCTCTGGGAAAGGTACAGTTGTCGGATCAACAAAGGATTTAAATCCAGCTAGTTTTATTTGTTTTAGTCGCATTCTTTGTTCTATTTGTTACATTCTAATTAGACCTTAAGGTCTTCAATTCCCAAATGACGGCGTTAGCTTAGTCTAGTTTGCAGAAAGATTTACAATTAAGGTCTGGTTTTGTCAAACGCATTAGTTTAAATTATTTCGATGCTAAAGCACACTTATAATGTTTAAAAGAGATAATTAATCGACAATGAAATCAGATTCGTTTCAAGGCGCTCAATATTTGAACAAAGGATTGCAATTAGTTTGGCAACCAGGCATCAAAAAGTTTGTATTCATCCCGCTTTTTATCAACTTTGTTCTATTATCTTTTGCAACTTTTTATGCTTTCGAGGTGATCTCTAACTGGTATGAATCACTACCGATTTGGCTTTCCGATAAAGTTAATGATACATCTTGGTACGTAAGCTGGCCTGCTGAAGCTTTGCAATGGATGGTCGATTCGTTGGATTGGTTGTTATGGCCGTTGATCATTGCGTCAGTTTTGATTACGGTGTTTTTTATATTTGGTTTTATAGCTAACTGGATAGCCGCCCCCTTCAACGGGTTACTATCTGAGGCCGTTGAAAGACACCTTTCCGGGGAAGACTACCAAGAAACAGATTTTAGTTGGACTGCTTTTATTGCCGATATTCCAAGGCTAATTGTTAGAGAATGGAAAAAGCTTGCCTATTACATTCCTAGAGCGTTGCTTTGTTTATTGCTATTCCTAACACCAATTTCTCCATTTGTTCCGATAATTTGGTTTGTATTTAACGGCTGGATGTCAGCTATCCAATACATTGATTACCCTGAAGACAACCATCGGCGCAGCTTCCAGCAGACTTTAGAGCATTTAAGAAGAAACCGAACAGGTCCCTTTGGGTTTGGAATGCTGGTGATGTTATTTACAATGGTTCCCGTGGTTAATATCCTTGTAATGCCGGTAGCTGTTGCTGGAGCTACCAACCTTTGGTACGACAATTATAGGCAATAGATAGTAAAGCTCTAAAATGTCAGAAATTCGAGATAATGATTTGGCGACTTAAAACTATTCTTCCAGTTTAAGATGCTCGATAGATGGTTTTGGATGATCTTCTGGTGGCTTTGCTGGCAAAATCCGTTCGCCAACTGAAGCGAGAGATAATTGGCTGGTATCGACCTCTCGTTTTTCGTAAATCTTGTCAGGTAGTATTTGTGCACCAGGCTCTGCTACAGTCAACCCGTCTTGAGTTCCGGCCGATTCGTTGCCAGTTGAAAGCTGACTAACACCTCCTGCAGGCTGTTGATTAACCTCTTCTACGCTACTTTGCGCGACTGTATTTTTCAGTGGGTCTGCCGTTGACTGCTCTTTGTAACCTTGACTTTCAGGTTGGTCAGAGCGGTTTAAGTCATCTTCAACCGGTACACCAAATGTTGCTTTACCCTGTGATGGTTGTGCAGCAACTGTTTTCTGTTCTATTTCCTTGATTAATGCCAGAGCTCCCGCTTTCTTAAGCGCTGATTGGTATTTCATTGCGGTGGCATAATCTAATTCTTTTCTGACTACGACTTCGTTACCATTAAAAAGCTTATCGACCGCTTCAGGAGACGACTTAAAAAGGGTAACTAAGTTAGATTTAACAACTGATTCATCTAAACCACGAACAATTTGGCCTCTAAAAACTACATCAAACTTTCCATCAATCATTTGCTCTATCTCTGTTCCAAGAATCCTATTTGTATATTATAGTTAGTAGAGTCGCAGCTTGCATAGCTTTAGCTCGATGTTTTGACGTCTCTCCCATAAACAACCTTTTGCAGTAAAGAATATGAACGATCATAGTGATACGAATCAAAGCTTTTTAGCTGAAATGCAGGGAGTAAAGCCCATTGAACAAGACAAGATAGAAAAAATTCGTAAAAACGTCGTATCAAATTCTTCCTACAGACAAAAAGCGGCAGTAAAGAAAGAGTCTAAATATCAAAACTTCTTAACTGATGGCGATGTCGTCAGAGTTCAGCCTAATGACGTCCTAAGTTACAAGATAAGTGGAATCCAACCATTAGTCTTTAAGAACTTAAGAAACGCTAAATATCAATTTGATTATCACTTGGATTTGCATCGCTATACTATACAGCAAGCTCGTGAGGCAGTTTTTCGCTTGATAAGTAGTGGGGAAATAGAAGATCTTCGTTGTTTTTTAATCACTCATGGGAAAGGTGAGAGAAGCAGCGAACCAGCAAAGTTGAAAAGTTATGTAAACCACTGGTTACAACAAATCGATCAAGTGGTCGCGTTTCATTCAGCCCTGCCAAGGCATGGCGGTACTGGCTCGGTATACGTTTTACTTAAAAAACCTAAACAAAAGAAGCAAATTAACCAAGTGAAATATTTGTAATTGAGCAGATTAACTTAATACCTCATTGGTTCTTAAGCGCTTGCTCAATTTCCTCTTTATCTAAAGATTTTTGGGTTTCGACAGTGACATCGCCCATTTTGATGACTTCGTAATTATCTACATTGGGCTTTCTTTCGCTGTGTTGGACTATTCCATTTTCATCTGTCCACTTGTAGATCAATCTCTCTGCGAGCTTGGCTGTGGCGAGCCCACCCTCTGAAATTCTATCGCCTGAGAAAATAATACCTATGTCTTGGGTTAAACTTCCTATATCACCGCCGTGGCGATATTTATCCCAAGCAGTAGTAACTTGAGTAAAATCTCTACCACCAAATAGTTGCAACCCTAGAACAATGACAGAAAAGATAACTATCGCAATCAAAAACTTTTTAAACATGATAAATCTCAATGACGTTAGACAATAACTCGTAATTACAGACTATCACCTGACAGTTAAAAATTCAAAGCAGACGAGTTTATCGTCTGCGTATTCGTGAACCCGTAGTGATGGTTGGGATTGGTTTTTTCTGAGGGGCTTTAAAAACAAACTCCAAAGAAGTTAAGTGAGCGACCCTAACTCCGTCTTTTTCCGCTGGACGGTATTTCCAGTTTCTAAGCCTTCGGTATATTTCATCCGAAAACGCTTCATCGGCATCTTCCATAATATCAATATTACTGACATCACCTTCAGAGGTGATGCTAAAATTCACTCGAATCGTTTGGTTAATCATTTTATCCCAAGCTCTTCTCGGGTATTTCGGATACGGCGTAAATATCGCCTTAGGCTCTTTAAAACTAGTAATCGATTGTAAATCTAGTGCAGCAGTCTTTAACAAACGACTTTCATCAGATACAGCTGCAGCAGGCAGTAAGTATTGATCGGTGAGCGCCTTACTTGAGAGTTCTCGAAAAAGAGCATCATTGATTTTGGCTGAACTTCCTATTTTAGAAGATTTTTCTCTCGGTGATTTGTTACGTATTTGCAAGTCTGCTGGAGCACTTGCAGGTTTACTATTCAAGACTTTAGAACTGCCTGTCATGTTCGAAGCCTCAGACTGTTTTGAGCGTGTTTTTGCAGCCACGGAGGTCGAAATTTTTTCTATTTTAGCTGAGTTACTGGTCTCTATATTGGCATCTTGAGCAACTAACACGTTGGTAGCATTACTTTTTAGCTCCTTTTCAGCTTGAATGTGCGCCGCTAGGTCATCGCTACCCTCTGGAACTCTACGCACATTTTGAGTGGAAGGCCCGGTATTTGTTTTCTCAGAATTCTTGTTCGAAATATTAACTAACTCGTCCCTCAAAACTATCGCAGCATTCGGCGTATTCACTTGTTTTTCAGTTAGTTCTATCTTTGCAGAGCTCACCATATTCTTATCATTCAGTTCAAAAGTGGTTGATAAAGCTGCGAAGCTAAATAAAAACACCATAGTGCCAATAAATAAACTCTTTAATGAAGTAGCAGGCTTATATTGACTGTCCAAAATATGTGAAATTCGATGCTTCAACATGCCACCAGAAGCGGCTACAGCAACTAATGAAAGATTTCCTTCTCTTAGTTCTTCAGTTCCGAGTAGCGCTTTAGCGAGATTGATTTTAGCGCTTTCATCATTACCTAAAACCTCAAGGGCTAGCTGGTCACAAATATACTCTCTTTCATCACGAATAACTTTATTAATCCAATAAATAACTGGATGATAAAAGAGGCATATCTGAACAATACTTTGAAAGAGGTTTACTGCGAAATCCATCCGTTTGATATGCGCTAATTCGTGCGCAATTATCAATTCTAGGTGCTTAGTTTCGAGACCAATCGTAATAGCAATTGGCAATAAAACAACCGGCCGTAACCAGCCAATAACAACGGGTACGTTGACCTTTCGAGACTTGAGGATAGTTATTTTTCTTTTTAATCGATACTTTACTGAAAGGCTGTTTACGATGTTTTCGACTCGATTGGAGACCTTGGCAACACCTTCTCGCGTCAGTCTAAAAGTTCGATTGAGGTCTAATATGAATTTAAAAGACATGAAAACGCAACCTAAAAGCCAGGCTAATAGTACATATCCTAAATAATCAGTCGGGTCGGCGAAAGCTTGTATGCTTACTGGATTCGACGACTCAGAAATAGGCCCAGATAAACCAGAGTTGGAGTTATTTAACGAATCGGCAACATTGCTTTTAAGCTGGCTCACTTGAGTCAAATTAGCCTGGCTTACTGACGGGTTATGGCTAAGGAAGCTGAAAGTCGCTATCGGACTAACTATACATAAAATTAACGCAAAAACTGCAGAACGGTAGCGTAATTGAAAATTATTTCTAGGAGTGATAACAAGCGCGAACCAGAGCCCCGCAGCAATGATGGCGCCCTGCCATATAAAATGGATTAAAGTTAGAGCTAAATTGGTAACTTCTTGACTTGAAACAAACCCAACTAACACATCCATCGATTACTTCCCTTCGAGTCGATTGAGTACAGCCCTAATTTCTTCGATTTCTTGTTTACTTGATTTTTCTGACAGAGCTCTAACGACTAATTGGGAAGTTGAACCGGCAAAAACCTTCGAAACCATTTCATTAACAAACTGGCCTTGTGTATCTTCTTCACCAACAGATGCAGAATACACATGGGCTCTAGAAGACGCATCTCGTCTCAAGAGTTCTTTTTCATGCATTATTTGCATAATTTTTAAAACGGTTGTGTAACCTGTGGAATGAGTCGCTTTTAGGCTATTGTGCACTTCTCGAACTGTGGAAGGACCTTTTTTCCACAAGACTTGCAGGACTTCGAGTTCGGCGCCGGTAGGTTTTATAGTTGTTCTCATAAGGCAGTATGAATTTGTCAAATTATAAGCTATTTAACTGACAATATACGATTTTGGTCGTAGTTGTCAAATTTGGCAGGAGTTAAAAACCTGAAGAAGCTCGAAACTGATAAAAAAGAGCTGCGCTAGGGCCTCTCTATTGCTCACTCATCTCTAAGAACATATTCCGCCAAACAAGGTAATCAGAATGCTCTGCCTCGATTAATTCGAATCCAGCGATAGATTCGCCATCTGCGTTAACTCGATTCCATTTAACTTGGCCAGTTAACAAAAACTTGTATCCCCCGCTTTCGAACGAAATCAGCAATTCTAGAATGGCACCCACTATAAATGGGTATTCGGCTTTAATCTTAAGTCCGTCTTTGGATATGTCTTGAGTGGTGCACTCAAGCATTATATTGTCTTCTGCAAATTCTTTACTGGCTGCCAAGATCTCTATAAAGATCGTCTCCTCACGTGGGTGGCGTACCTGTTTTCGACTGTCTGTTTCCATATCTTTTTACAAAAGCTCGCTATTAAACGCTTATCGTTTGACTTTTAGACATTCATAATTAAAGTTTTTCAATGAATTTCTTCCACACTTGTAGATTGGATTTTTGGATATCAACAAGTTTCATACCTATGTAATACGTCGGCATATCATCAACTTCTAGGCACCATTTAACTTCTGCTTTTGCTTCAATAACGGCCCACATTGACCCGAGATCGATTTCGACTGGCACGCTTTGCCCTAGGGTCAATGGCGTTCTCGAAACCAATTTTAAGCCACCAGCAGAAATGTCTTGGCTACTACACTTTAAAATTCGGACTACATTATTATGTGAAGTATCATTGAATCTAACGGTCACTGTTTGTTCAACAAACTTTCGCTTTTCTCTTCGTAAATCATCCAAATCGTCTGACATACATTATTCCCGCATTGGCTATTAGAAACGGTGGTTTAATCTAATTATAGAATAACACTCTATTTTTTGCCCAAATATGCAGGAGCTCTCTGACCTTTACCCTTTTTCTTGTATATATTTATCAATATAGAGCTCTAAAATATCTAGCGGAACAGCGCCATTTTTTAACACAACATCATGAAAATCTCGCAAATCAAATCTATCGCCTAATGCTTCTTTTGCTTTAGCGCGAAGCTCCAATATTTTCATCATTCCCACCTTGTAAGCGCAAGCTTGACCTGGCATCACTATATATCGCTCGATTTCCGAAACTACGTCCGATTCAGCCATTCCCGTATTAGCAATCATGTATTTTATTGCTTCTTCTCTAGTCCAACGCTTAGCGTGAATACCAGTGTCAACAACCAAGCGTACAGCCCTAAATAGCTCGGCTTGGAGTCTACCGATATTATCGTATGGATTCTGCTGGAAGCCCAGTTCCCAGGCAACACGCTCTGCATACAAAGCCCACCCTTCTACATAGGCTGTAAAAGGTGCAAATTTCCTAAACAAAGGAACACCTTGGAGTTCTTGTGCGACGCTAATTTGGAAGTGATGCCCAGGTATAGCCTCATGATAAGCCAGAGTTCTCATACTGTATTTTGGAGTGGCTTTAATGTCGTATAGGTTGGCATAAAAAATACCTGGCCTAGAACCATCGATTGCCGGTCCATTATAATAGGCTCCAGGGCTAGTCTTTTCTTTAAACTGAGGAATTCGTTTAACCTCTACCCCGGCTTTTGCTTTAATCCTGAAGGCTTGCTCCATTCCTGCGTCTATTTCATCAATAATCGTTTGATAATCAGTTAGTATTTGCTGTCTTCCCTCTTCAGTGTCTGGGTAATAAAAGCGCTCTTGGTCCGCCAATTGCGCAATGCTTGCTTCGAAACCTTGCTGCGTTTCAAGTCCTTCCGATTCTAGTATTTCCAGTATTTCGGCTTGAATGCGCTCGACTTCTTTTAAACCAACTTTGTGAATATAGTCAGGGGTATAGTCTGTTGTTGTAAAAAACTTTAATGCTAATCGGTAGGCTTTGTCTCCACTTGGTAATTTCCAAAATCCATCATCACTATTAGCTTGATCGGCAAGGCCTTCAAAGTATCGAGTTAATTCTAGGTAGGCTGGATATACATCATTTTGAAGTGCCTCCTTAGCTATACTAAGAATCCGTTGTTTTTCTTCGGATTGGATTTCATTTAACTTAGCTAGCTTTTGATCTAAAGAGACGTAAAGGATGTTTTCTTCAAGCGGTGTGCTTGCAAAAGATCGCATTTCGTCGGTTACTCTATCAATAACGAACTTCGGTGGCACAATTCCACTATTGGTTCTTATTCTTAGCCCATCAAGAACCTGATCAAATTTGCGCGGTAACTCTTTCATTCTAGAAATATAGTGCTCCGCATCTTCTAGCTGGTTTATCTGATGTTGAGACTCCATAAATGTGGGAAAACCATTTTGCACTCCAAATAGCTGATTCACCGGATAATTATGGTATTTAAATGGCTCGGCTTGCTTGGCAAACTCAAGCAAATAAGTTGCAATCTGTTTTGATATTTGTTCCTCATCCGACAGCGAAGCATCATCATAAGACTCTAGTGTCGCAAGCTCTTGGGCCAAAAACTCAAAAAACTGATCGGTTGACTCAGGACTAGCATCATCTAAATGAGCATTATGACCTGTAATACCTAACTGCTCTAAAAAATGCAGAGATGTTAAGGTTTCGGGGCTTTCAAACGCCATCTTTAGCGCAAATCTATCGAAAAAATGATTGATAAAAATCGGCTTACCGTACCACACGTGAGTTGCAAAGCCCGCCAGACCGAAAATCACAACCAAAAACAAAACTAACAACCATTTAATTGTCTTTTTAAACATCTGAAACCCGCCTCTTAATTATTATTATCTAAGTTTTTGACTATTTGCAGAAAACAGCCTATTCCAAACAACTAATATAGCATCTCGAGTCTTAGAATTAACGACTCGGATAACTTCTACCTTAGTCTGAGAGTGATACGTCATTTAGGCTCTAAGATCACCTTAGTAGCCATCGATTATATTACGGGCATTAACGACAAGCGACTCAGTTACCTAGATTAAACTGTAACATTTAGTTGAATTTTCTTAACAATCCACATTAAGTTTGTTCCATAACTCTTTGTTATTGATTTAACAAGACTGACCACTGGTCTCTTTTAAAGTAAAGTGTGATGTGAGTCGCATATAAAACTCAACCCTCTGCTATGATTTTTGCAGTCAAAAAGTTGAGCCTTTTACGCTTCTATGTAACAAGCTCTCTTGCAGTAAATGATGAGGTGTAAAATGAAGTGGTATACACGAGAAGACGGCTTAGTTTGCCTTGGAACGAATTCCAAACAGCCTACAAAATTTCAAGTCGTTACAGATGTCAAAGTCAATACTCAAATTAATACAGGACTAAGCGAGTCTCACATCGCACTTATCGGCTCTTTTCCTGAAGATTGGCGTAACGATCATAAGATCGCCCAAAAGATTAATAATGCCGCCAAGCACTTTTTTGGCTTGTCGCACAATATCACTACCGAAGCCGTAGCTTAGAAAGCTTTAATTACACAGTATTTTGCAGTTGTTGATGGAGGGGACCCATGAATAAAAATAAAGATTTAAATAATAAGCAGCCATTAAATAAAGAAAAAACCGTTAAACAAGCAGATGAAGTCAGTCTAAACAAAGTCTTAGATGCTCTTGGAGCTGAAGCTTCAACCTACAAACATGCCGGTATGACCCATATCTCTTCTTTGCTAGCCGAAGCTAGTTAAATAAACCTAGGTAAGTAACAACAAAAAAAGGGCCACTATTTATAGTGGCCCTTTTTTTTAAGCTTGTTGCAGCTCTGAACGGGTTCAGAACAGTCGCTGATTCAACCTAAGCAGCTTCAATTAATGGAGCTAGCTCGTTATTCTGGTGCATTTCCATAACAATATCACATCCGCCAATTAACTCTCCGTTAACCCACAATTGCGGAAATGTAGGCCAATTAGCATACTTTGGAAGTTCACTTCTAATATCAGGATTTTGTAGTATATCCACGTATGCAAACTCTTTACCACAAGACATCAGCGCTTGCACTGTTTGTGCTGAAAAACCACACTGCGGCGCTTCAGGCGACCCTTTCATATAAAGAATGATTTTATTTTCGTCGATCTGAGATTTTATTCTATCTAAGGTTTCCATTTCGTTCTCGCTTAACAGTTATCAATGATCAAATTTTTGACCGTTTTAGAATTCAAGTCTGGTGTAGCCGGATTGTATCGAGTTAACCTAACAAAAACCACTGAAGAAAAAACATTCTTGTCTATTCAGAGGATCGCATCACCATTTATCCCCCATTGGTGTGGGTTGTTTCCCCAATTTTCAACCCCCTTATCGGTTAATCTTATGAACAAGATGGCTAAACTCGCACGTTACGTTAGTCCTTTACACATGGAAATAAATACTGAAGAAGGACATAATCTTTACTTAAGGATGAATGACAGCCAGCTTGTCTAGATAGAAGGATTTGAATATGAGAATAGTGAGTTTGGTAAAGCTCTTATTGGGCGTAACTCTATATTTGCCGTTGCCATCAGAAAGTGCAGAAACCTACCGATGGGTAGACTCTTCCGGAAAGGTCCACTTTAGTGATCGAGAACCACTTAATCAAAAGTCAGCTTCCATAGATATAGAACAAATAAAAACGTTAAAGTTTAGCCAAATCAAGAGCAGCCCGCACAAGCAAAAGAAAGCTAAAAAACGGGCACAGAACACAACAAGTAAATGTAGTTCGCTAAAGCAACAAATCGCAAAGCTTGAATCGTCACTGACAGTGCGCCAAACAGCTAAAGACTTCGACAAAAAGAACAAATACCTTGTTAAACTACGTTGGCAAAAAATCAAATCTTGTTAATTAACTCAATCATACTTAAGCGTTGTTTTTCGGTATACTTGATTTAACTCTAAGCTTATTGAAGAAACCATGAATAGCGTCTCAAGCATCTCACGAAGTGTCGTACTAATGTTTAGTGAAACGACCTTTTATGACCGGCTAAATTCAAGCCCTCTAGACAGGAGGACCGTTCTAGTTACCGAGGAATCCCGCCCCCCAGAGCAACAATCATCAGACGATAACTCAGAGAGAGTTGAGACTTCAGTAGTCGCTCCGAAAATCACTCGTTCGACTTTTAAAGGAGTCAATCAATTTCTTGGCCTCGAAACGGATTTGGTTTTCTTCAATGCCACAAAACAATTTGATGTAAATGCCTTTACCGCTATCTGTGGAACAATAGTAGGCGGTGGTGAGTTAGTCATCTTATTAGAGGAGCGGCTTAGGTATGCGATTAAATCGCGTAACTTGAGTAGCATCGATTCAGATGTCAGTAAAACTTTACTGCGCTTCCTTAGGACTATATTGGACCAGCAGAACATCGAGGCAAAACCACTGGCGAATGATTCGATTCAATTTGTTTTTAAGGATGACAATGATGCCAGCTTAGAAAATAAGCTGTACAAATTTGAAGCTTCGCAGAAGCAATTAGTAGAAAGTATAAAGCGATGTGCTATCGGTCATGCGAAAAGGCCTCTCGTTGTATCGGCAAATAGGGGGCGGGGAAAATCAGCCGCGCTCGGAATTGCAACAGCGGAACTATTATTTGAAACGAAGCTTAGTGTGTTCGTAACTGCGCCAAGAAAACAACAGCTAAGTGTTTTTTATCGTCATTTGAGTCAGCGATTGAACGAATTAACTAACTCAGAAAACGCCCTTATGCTCACTGAAAAAAGACTTACATTTCTTCCACCAGATGAGGCGAGCGCGCTACCTAAAATTTCGGGCTTACTCATCATTGAGGAAGCTGGAGCAATACCAACACAAGTATTAACTCGCTTTCTAGACAACAGTAATCGAACCGTTTTCTCTACTACAGTCGATGGTTATGAAGGAAATGGGCAAGGCTTTGAAATTCGATTTAGAGCGCTTTTAAAAAACTCGTTTCCTCAGTCTAAATCTTTATCAGTAACACAACCGGCGAGATGGCCCGAACACGACCTATTAGAGAAGGCAATTAATACAGCATTCCTATTGAATCAACCGAAATCTAAAACAAGTTGTCCCGAGGGGAAGTGCCTTTTACCAGTCAAACCAGAGTTCTACTTAATATCTAAACAACAGCTGAATTCCGACGAACCTTTGTTGAAATCTGTTTATCAATTATTAGTTAACGCTCATTATCAGACTCGTCCCAGCGACTTGGAAAAAATGTTATCTCAACATTCTTTGTGTGTTTTTATAGCTAAACAAGGAGAACAATTGCTGGCCGCCTCTTTGGTCTGTCGCGAAGGAAACATGACTCAGGCTGAAATCGGACAAATCCAAGACAACAATGCACGCATTCCGGGCCAGCTACTTCCTCAATCGTTAATCGCACATCAGGGTATTAACGAAGCAGCTAATTTAGCGTTTTTGCGAATCATGAGAATTGCAGTGAATCCAGATTATAGACGTCAAGGAATTGCGAGCCGCTTGTTACAGTATATTGAAATCTATGCCGTTAAAAACGGGATAAACTTACTCGGCGCTAGTTTTTCTTTATTTACTGATGTTGTTAGATTTTGGTATACAAATGGTTTTGCAGCGGTGCGAATTGGTGTTCGGAAAGACTCAAGCACAGGCTCTCACACAGGTGAATTTATTAAGTTGCTCAACCGCGAGGATAAAGATTCAAAATACTTGTTCGATTTCGCTCTACGTAAGTTTAATATGAGTTTTTGTTATCTTGTCTCTAGTAGCCTGAAGGTCGTAAGCACTGAAATCTTACTCTATTTAGGCATTATGCAGCCTAACTTAAGCGCAATAAATGAAGAAACGATAGAACAGATTGAAAGTTCCAAAAAAGAAATTGAGCAATACTTTGCCAAGAAACGAAGCTTAGAAATGGTTGAGTGGCAGCTCTATATATGGGCTAAAGGTTGCCTATTTAGTGCTTTCGAATACCAATCAATAAAAGCCCAAGATGCTCTTTCGCTTAAAGACTATGCTTTAATATACGCCAAAATAATTCAACGTAAGAATTGGCAAGAAATCACAACGCAATTTCAGTTTACCGGGATAAAAGAAAGCCGAGAAGAAACCCGGCTAGCTTTGCAACGACTTAGCAGTTCGCAATAAATTACTACCGACTGCTACAACGATCTGTCTTGAATTAGAGCTCTAGAAACTATAAACGATTGTAACCGCTGTTACAGTGTCTAACTCTTCCGCGCCTTCACGCACTTCAGACTGGTGGGTTGCAGTGAGTGAGAGCTTTAGAGCTAAGTTTTCGTCGATATTAGCACTAACCCCGGTATAAGACTTAGTAACAGTACTTTCATCACCGATATCTACGGACAATTTTTGTTCAAACTTAGACGTCTCAGTAATTTTCCAAACGTATTTACCAGCAAGTCTTGCGATAGTTTCGCCGATGCTTTCTTCAGGTAGCAAGAGAGTTGCTCTTTTTTTGGTTTCTCTGTAACCGACACCAAGCTCTAAATCTAGTTTTGATGTTTCTGAAGTTATAAACTTAAAGCCTCTACCGACAGCAACCGAAGCTTGATACTCATTATCGGAGAATCTATCATCTTCGTAGTTGGCCACTACAAAAGCATATCCTTTGTCTGAAAATTTGTAATCTGATTTTCCTTCAATCGAATATTTTTCGGCATTTGTCTCTACTTCTGAAGTAGTTGAGTCCTCTGCCGACCCAAATATACTCTTAATATCAAGCGAGTGAGCCCATTGCTTTTCTTCATATGATGCTGAAAACCCACCGTTAATACTGGTAGTTTCAGTATTTCCAGATGTTGCAACATAACCAAATTGCACGCTTGCTTGCCATTGGGGCTCTTGCTCTTCAGCTGGTGCCTCCTCAGCGGCGCTAATTGGAGGTACGGCTGCCAGTAACAACAGTCCAATAATGTGTTTTTTTAGTTTCATTACGTTTTCCTTTCGATAAAGTCGATATTTAGGCTAAATTTTGGCGCATCTTATCAGTGAAATCATTGCAATTAAAGCCTAAAACCAAACTTTATAACTGCCAAGCATAAGAAAATTTCACAAAAACGGTTCTATCGATCCGTTCTAACTGAATATTTTGTTGGTCAGCAATAGCGTTGTCAGAATAGCCAATATAGAACAGAGTAAATGGATTGAGTTTATAGGTATAAAGTAACTGGCTGGCGAGCGATTTATCGCTGGATTCCCTCTGAGATTGAAGCGTTAGACGTAGAGATTGCTGCACATCAAACTGATAGCCAGCTCTAAAGTTTGTCAGATGGACATCGAATGCAGTATTTCCGTTAACACGCATACTTTGATTAATGTATTCCAAAGTAAAACGCCAATTGTCATTAAACTGATAATTCGCCGAAGATTGAACAGTTTCTAACTTTCCGATCTGAGCGGATGAAAATTCTACATCATCCCCCCACTCGTAGAACAATTCAATATCAACTCCAGCTACTGGACTGAAACCACCATAAAGCTCATATATCTTAACCTCATAATCTTGAAGCAATAAAATAGGGTTGAGTGTCGACAGAAGTTTTTGGGTGACGAAATTTTGAGTGTCATCGTAAAATCTCCCCCCGAAATAGGACTGATAATCCGCCGAGAGCTCTACTCCACCTTGCCTAAAAAGATTAAGCCGCTCGCCCTCTATGTTAGTAACTTCACTGATGGTAAAGTCTGCATCCACCCTATTCCACCACGCATTGTCATTTGAAGGATACCAGCGGTACTGTAACCCAACGGATGAAGATACCCAGTCGCTTCGACTAACGAAGCCCGAATCAGCCCTAAATCCGTCTTCAAAATAATGATGAGTCAAAATGGCTGACCAATCCCTAGTTGAATGAGTGAGATTTAAGGATAGGGCGTCACCTGATAAGGAGCCATTGGAATATCCAGGTTCGAAAAAATTAACTTTGGTATATTCCGAATCAGTTGTTTCCGTGGTAATCGCTTGAAACTTGAAGTAAGTCGAAGGAGTAAACCAATACTTACCATCGAACGACATTAATTCATTACTATAGTCGCCCGCATCTCTTCGCGTATAGGTAAAACCTAGATTGCCTTTTTCACCGGTATCGTAGCGATACCGTAATAGTTGATTTTCGCTCTTTATCCCATCGAGCCTAATTAACCGCGAACTTTGATTGTCCGTAACTAAGAAGTTAGTGTCTTTATCTTCTAGTGCAATAACCCCGTAGCTATGCTCGCCGGACTTGCCTGTAAGCTTTAAACCATACTCTGGCTCAGTAAATAAGCGAGTATGCACAAGCTTACTCCAATTGGAGAAATAATCCGCTCCGTCCACAAAAAAGGCTCTCTTTTCATCGGTTCTTATTGCGAACCTCTTATTCGTTTGTAGCTGCAAGCTGTCAGCTTCCACCTGCGAGAAATCCGGGTTGAGAGTAGCGTTTAGGTAGAGATTTTGATTTATTCCCCAACGAAGATCGAGGCTTTGCCGGTCATCTAAATCGCCAGAACTCCAGTCGCTACTAGCGTTTGGACGTGAATCTGATTGCGAAAACGTTAATGCAGGAATAAGAGTGATATTTTGTGCGGGAGTTATATTTGCAAAGCCAGTAACCTCTTCATATTGACATAGGCTACATTCATTATTTCTATCATTGGTGATATTTGTGAAACTATAAACCACCTCTCTTGGCCACACACGCTCTATTTTAATCTTCCAGCGCTTAGACTCTGGTTGATCGATAAACCGTAATGATTTAAGGGGAATGGCTAACTCGATTTGATAACCAGTAGGAGTAAGCGAACCAAAACTTTGCCAAACGCTATCCCAGGCTAAATCTTCATTGCCGGTTATTTCATCAATAATAGCATCGGATTGAACTCCAATAGCATTGACCGCAAAATTAAATGCTTTACGAGAGTCATTAAAGGTATCAAGCGAAACACTAATATGATCGCTATGACTTATATCATCTCTTTCGGAAAGGTATGCCCTTATTTTCTCAGGTTGGGGATCTACTGCCTTTATTAAGATAAACAACGATTGGTCATTAGAGATTAAATGGGCTGAAGTTTTTACTCGTGCTGTGAGGTTTTCACCAGGAGAAACTTCGTAGGGTAAATCAATTTGTAAAGCTTCTTGCCAAGCTTTCTCAGACGGTAAGCCGTCTATTTTAATACTCTCAGATGTACGAGGTATTTCGTTGTTAGTAGAGGTCTTAATTGCAGCTAACGCCATGCTATCAAGTATAAAAAAAGCAACAATTAGGACTGATGCCAAACTTCGGCTACGCATCACTACAAATACCCTTAGAAATAAGAACCAAAACGATTTTACGTGCTTATCGATCTATAGACGTACTGATTAGTTTTATAATCCAGTTATATTGGATAGGTTTCTTAGAATTATTATCTTTAGCTAAAATACCAGTTAATTTGATTAAGTCAATTCAACTCGCGCTTTAACCGAAACAATATCTCAATTCGAAATATAGGCCATTGTTAGCTCGAGCTTAAAAAGACAATATGTCCCCTTAACCATCTAAAATCACAAATTCTATAATTTTATTAATGTCTAATCCGAAATCGCTAGCGTCTACCACTCCGCGAATCTCTATGGTGTTTTCGTTTGAAAGGTTGATATTCACGGAATTGATAAAGTGTTTCTGCCTAATATTATAAAGCGCTCTAACCGTCGGCCTAAGTGGCTGCTCGAAGTTTCGGCTTTCCACAACAGCAAGCTGCTCATTACTCAACTTCACAATGCTACCCACAGGATAAACGCCTAAGCATTTAATGAATTGATTCACCAAACTTAAATCTAGTAAATTATCATTAGCCATTTCCATTAAATTAGCAAAAGCTTGAACCTGAGACTGTTTTGTTTTGTATACACGGGAGTTGGACAGAGCATCATAAATATCACAAATAGCAAGCATCTGGGCATAACTGGAAATCACCCGACTATCAAAACCTTTCGGATAACCACTCCCATCTAATTTTTCATGATGTTGTGCTACAACTTGCTGGCTAAGCTTTGGAATACCGTAAGTAGACTTTACAATATTAATCGACTGGTTTACATGAGACTTGATAACTTCAAACTCTACCGCAGAAACGTTGCCCTCCTTGTTTAATATAGACTCATCAATAAGTACCTTGCCTATATCATGGATAAACGCACCGATAGCCAACTCCTTTGCAACGGTTTTCTTAATTTCCTTATACTGGCTAAAAACCAGCATTAAGACAGTTACTGCGACGGCGTGCTCTATTTGATATCTCGCTCTAATGCGCAAATTAAGAATACATAATAAAGCGTTACCATTACCGTATACTTGCTCTAACATTTCATCAATTATGGGCTTAATGATACTTAGGTCCAGTGAGCCGCCATCCGCTACATTTTGCTGGATGTTTTCTTGAACTGCGGCCGCTCTTTCAAACAGAGCCCTTGCGCTAGATAGTTGCTCAGCAAAAGAAAGCGGTATTTTTTGCACTACGTTGTTGTCAGTAGAAGATTGTTTTTTAATGTTTGCTTGTTGGCTAGGCAGTGTCTTTGTGGTATCAACTAAAACTCTTTCAATTCCCAAGTCAATCAAGTTTTCGATCGTCTTTAAATCTCGGATCCAGCCAGCATGAAATTCATCATTATTTCCACGTTGTTTGATAATCTTTACTACAAAACTTCCAATGTTGACTCTTGAGATGTCTTTTTCTAGTAGCATTACTCAAGCTTCCTTAGATGTATGATTAAACTTAGAGCAGCATATTAACTGAAAAACTATACTCATTGTTAATATAATTACACTTGTATCAAATGCAAGCGCTTAAGGACACTGGAAACGTTTAAGAAGGGAAAATGCGGTTTTTAAGTAGAGCGACTTGTTAAGCTAGGTTAACGGAATTTCCACTTTTTCTAAGTCGTACACTTCAATCCAATCGCCTGCCATCTTCGTCCCAATGCTTTTAGTAAGCTGAGAACGAACAGGTTTAAAATTAAACAGCGAGGTTTGTTGCTCTGCGTAATGTTTCACTTTTTCAGATACATAGATATGACCTGAGCCAGCCATTGATTCTAGTCTTGCAGCCATACTCACAGCGCTACCCTCTAGGTCAGATTGCTCGGTCACTTCGTTGTGAACGATGGTTACTTCGCCACGATCAATACCAATTCGTAACTCAAATTCCGCCGCCATCAAAACATGTCTAATCATCCATGCACACTCTACCGCAGATTTAGCACTTTTAAATGTAGCCCTAAGAGAATCACCTTCCATATTTGGATAACTAGCGTTCCATTTCGCTAAAATGGGCTTTAGCAACCCTCTAAACAAAGAAAGTTTTTCGGATATTTTAACGTCACTCCATTGAGTAAAGCCTTTTAGATCGATAAACAACACACAGAAGTTTCTAACTTGATCAATTTCATATTCAGCAGCTAGCTCTAGTAACCGAGGCCAAAACTTGTCTTTAATTCCGGCGACGGCTTCTCGAAGTTCCTTTTGCATCCCCTTATCAGCTCGCATCGCCAACTGAGCATTTTGAATTCTACTCGCCTCTTCTTTTAACGAGTTCTCTAATTCTTTGACAGAATAGTGCCCTACTTCATCAACAACTAATCTGACTAACGCTCCGCCCGCAACGTCCTTAACAGACTTCAAACGCAATGAAACTCCCCAATGACACGCCTGTAAATGCTCAATTAAGATCGGCAGAGTCGCTATTTCATTGGCAGTAAGCCGATATTCATATTTTAGATCGATGCTTAATGACTCTGCATACATCCTTTCGAATTCATTCGGTGAATAGCTTGTTTTTGTGCTCGCTTTTTGGTCCCAATAAGCATATTCACAGTGGATACCAGAAATATCCCACCCAATTGAATTGATATTAAACAACACGCTATCGGTAATATTTGCTTTAGCCAAGTTTGCATCAGACAGATTTGTTCCGCTCATGTCACAACCAGTCAAATTGGCAGCATATAGATTAGCTCCTGACAAATTCAAGCTCGACAAATTTGTTCCACTTAAATTCGCCTGTTTAAACTGGCACTTATCCACTCTTGTTGCTGCAAGCAATGCCGATGAAAGGTCAGCATGGTTAAAAATGGCTCTTCTGAGGTCAGCGCCTCTTAGATCAGCTCTCTTTAGACTGGCTGAACTTAGATCTTTGCCTGCCAGATTTTGCTTGCGTAAGTCACAGCCATCCAAAACAATTCCACGCAAATCGATCGATTGCAAATCGATATGGCTCAAGTCAGTATTAACTATGGTGGTCTTTTTAAACTGTGCAGTGAGGAAGTTTACTTCGACTAAATCACATTTCCGAAAGGCAGTATTGTCTAGAATGGTGGCAATTAGTTTAGCATTGGTAAAATCACAATGAATAAACTCTGAATTGGATAAATTTGCTGAAATAAAATTGGTAGCATTAAATTTGCAGTGATTGAAGTGGCAATTGATAAAATTGACATTGGAGAAATCAAGTTCTGACAAGTCAACGTCTTGAAAGTCTTCATCTTCAAAGACGATATCACTTTGACAGTTTGACTCTTTCCACTGCGGCCATATGGCAGGGTCAAGCAAACTTCTTGCGTCAGTCAGAACCGTCGGTTCAATATAAGTTGAAGATTCAGTTTGATTTTCAGTCAAACTGCTTAAATTATTATAATTCATTGCCGTTTATTTATTATTATTGGTCCCTTACCGCTGAGTGATGTTTTATTGCTTTCTGATCATTATCGGCGACCTAAATTTACCAGTTATTAACTCAGCGAAACGAAACAACCAAGGAAACCAAAGTATACAAAAGTCCACAGAGCATAACTTAGCCATTGAAACATTTTTATAGTTGTATTTCAATCACTAAGATGTAGTAATTAATACCAATTCTAGATTAAAAGAATAGCCAAACATTCGATTAAGCTATAAGAGATACCACATACATCGTCAGTTACCCTATTAGGTTAGTTCTTTTTTAACCAGATAATTGAAAACACTTTGGTCATCCGACCACAATAAGCGGTTGCTATAATAAATCAGGATAATTGATTTACTTAGATTAATAGCCACGGGGAGAGCATTTGTAGGCTCCATCACCTAACTAGAATAGCGGCCCAGATTTGTATAGCACTGTACTAGCAATGCTATGAAGTTAATCTATTTTACTAAGATTTAAACAACTCCTCTCTCAGAAAAGCGATTTCATCTCTGATTTTTGCCGCCTTTTCAAACTCTAGGTTTTTAGCTGCCTCAAGCATATCATTCTCCAAATTAGCCATCGCTTTACTAGCTTGTGCTGGCGTCTTGATTTTATATTTGGCCGCTTGCTCAGCTACTTTTCTCTCTTTGGATAAATTAGATACGCTAAATTTTTCGCCGGTTTGCATAACATCACCAATCGACTTAACCACACCTTTTGGTGTAATTCCGTGTTGTTGATTAAATTGGTGTTGTATTTCTCTCCTTCGATTAGTTTCTCCTATCGCTCTTTCCATCGATCCCGTCATTTTGTCAGCATATAGAATAGCCTTTCCCTGCAAGTTCCTAGCGGCTCGTCCAATCGTTTGAATTAACGAACGCTCTGAGCGCAAAAAGCCTTCTTTATCAGCATCTAGAATTGCCACCAACGATACTTCGGGCATATCTAAACCTTCACGCAAAAGGTTTATTCCAACCAGCACATCAAACACTCCTTTGCGCAGATCTTGTATGATTTCCATTCGCTCTACAGTATCTATATCTGAATGCAGGTACCTTACTCTGGCGCCATGTTCAGATAGGTATTCCGTAAGATCTTCCGCCATTCGTTTGGTTAGGGTTGTCACCAAGACTCTTTGATTCACTGCCACGCGCTTATGAATTTCTGATAATAAATCATCCACTTGAGTGCTCACAGGACGAACTTCTACTTCTGGATCTAATAGTCCGGTAGGCCTAACTAATTGATCAATTATTTCACCAGAATGCTCTTTTTCATAGGCTGCTGGAGTTGCAGAAACAAAGATAGTCTGAGGAGCCAATCGCTCAAACTCATCAAATTTAAGCGGCCGATTATCCAGAGCAGATGGTAATCGAAACCCGTATTCCACCAAATTCTCTTTCCTCGAACGATCACCCTTGTACATCGCACCGATTTGAGAAACCATCACGTGTGATTCATCGATAACTAATAAAGCGTCATCAGGCAAATAGTCAAACAAAGTGGGAGGATGTTCGCCGGCCGCCCTACCAGAGATAAACCTTGAATAATTTTCGATTCCAGAACAGTATCCAAGCTCTTGCATCATTTCTATATCAAACTTAATACGTTGCTCTAACCTTTGATATTCAACTAATTTGTTTAACTCCTTCAATTGAGATAGTCGTTCTTTTAGTTCAATCTTGATTTGATCAATGGCGTCCAAAATGGTTTGCCGAGCGGTCACATAGTGAGATTTAGGGTAAATGGTGACTCGCGATAACTTCTTATAAACCTCTCCAGTTAATGGATCGAACTGTTGAAGATTATCGACTTCGTCATCAAATAGTTCAATTCTGATTGCATTTCGCTCTGATTCAGCCGGGAACAGATCGATTACGTCTCCTCTCACTCGATAAGTGCCCCGCTGCAGGTCAACATCATTTCTAGTAAATTGAAGCTCGGCGAGCTTTGACAATATCTCACGTTGCTTGGCTTGCTCTCCCAGTTTTAAGTGCATAACCATGCTATGAAATTGCTTGGGGTCACCTAAGCCATAAATTGCGGAAACCGATGCCACGATAATTGAATCTTTACGTTCTAAAAGCGACCTTGTGGCCGAAAGTCGCATTTGTTCTATGTGATCATTAATTGATGCATCTTTCTCAATAAAAGTATCACTACTGGCAACATATGCCTCAGGTTGGTAATAATCATAATAGGAAACAAAATATTCAACGGCATTGTGTGGAAAAAACTCCTTCATTTCACCGTAAAGCTGAGCCGCTAAAGTTTTGTTGGGGGCTAGCAGTATGGTTGGACGCCCTGTTCTAGCGATAACATTAGCAATCGTGAAAGTTTTCCCTGAGCCCGTCACCCCTAACAAGGTTTGATGACTTAAACCGTCTTCGAGCCCTTCAATCAGTTTATCTATCGCTTTGGGTTGATCACCGGCTGGTTTAAACGGCGATACCAGCTTGAAAGATTGTTCACTGCTCATTTGATCGTGTAGCTCCGGTAAATTTGATAGAGGAATCTGAGAGGTGCTTATAGAGATGAGTTCTATGATATTTTAACGGCTGTGTTGTACAATTGCCATTCTATATTAGCCCATTTTTAATAGGACAAAAGTGGTGAAAATTCTTCTCTCAGATCGAATACAAAAAGTAAAACCTTCTAGCACATTAGCAGTAGCTGCAAAAGCAGCAGAACTTAAAGCAGAAGGTAAAGACATAATCGGACTTGGCACTGGCGAACCAGATTTTGATACACCTGATTCAATCAAACAAGCAGCGATCAATGCAATTCACAATGGCGCCACTAAATACACCGCTGTCGATGGCACGGCTAGCCTTAAATCAGCAATCATTTCAAAATTTAAGCGGGATAACGCACTTGATTATAAAGCAGACCAAATTTTGGTTTCCTCTGGTGGCAAACAAAGCTTTTTCAATTTATGCCAAGCCTTATTAAACAACGGTGACGAAGTCATTATCCCTGCACCCTATTGGGTTTCATACCCAGATATGGTGCTATTAGCGGACGCTTCTCCTGTAATCATAGAAACTACCATTGAAAATCAACTAAAAATCACTCCCGAACAACTAGAACAAGCAATTACCGACAAGACTAAACTATTTGTTATAAATAGCCCAAGCAATCCAACGGGTGTTGCATACAATAAGGCAGAACTAAAAGCGCTAGCAAAAGTTTTATTGAAGTATCCGCACGTACTAATTGCCACGGATGACATGTATGAGCACATTATTTGGGCAGACGGCGGTTTCGTAAATATTCTCAATGCCTGCCCTGAACTTTATGACCGTTGTATCGTACTCAATGGAGTTTCGAAAGCTTATGCCATGACGGGCTGGAGAATCGGTTATGCCGCAGGCCCGAGTGCTCTCATAAAGGCGATGAAGAAAGTCCAGTCACAAAGCACTTCAAATCCCGCAGCTGTATCTCAGTTTGCAGCAGAGGAAGCGTTGAATGGTGACCAATCTTGTATCACTGAAATGCTAAATGAATTTAAGAAGCGTCATGATTATGTGGTATCAGAGCTTAATACAATCGAAGGTGTTCGCTGTTTAGAAAGCGATGGCACATTTTACGCATTTCCAAATGTTTCCGAGTTAGCCCAAAAATTGGGTTGTAAGGACGATAACGAATTAGCAGAGTATTTAATAGAAAACGCCGGGCTAGCCTTAGTTCCAGGTAGCGCTTTCGGTGCTGTCGGACATTTAAGAATTTCGTATGCAGCATCTTTCGACACCTTGAAAAGCGCGATTACCCGATTACGCGAAGTCGCCTCGAAAGCTTACTAAACACACGATAATTGGACATTTTTCAACCAAAAATCGACCGCTATACTATTGATTTAACTAACAAGCTTAAAAAATTAAAAAAAACCTAAATTGACGGTTGACCGACTCATAATCATCCACTATTATAGCGCTCCCTCTTACAGAGGGTGCTGTTCCCCCTTAGCTCAGTTGGTTAGAGCGACGGACTGTTAATCCGCAGGTCCCCCGTTCGAGTCGGGGAGGGGGAGCCAAATTTAGGCTCTTAGATAGCCCAATAAAAAAAGCCTCTTTAATGAGGCTTTTTTGCATCTAACACTTAACTAAAAAGAACTGGTTGTCACAGTCTGTATAACTATCTTATTTAATTCCTATTTTTTGCCAAGATAGCACCCGTCTTGATATATGTCTTCATCTTCTTTGCCATAATTCGCGCCTTAAATTTCTTTTGCTTATAGATAACTTGTCCCTGGGTATTAATCAAAATACCTGCATTTGGAAATTTTCCGAGTGCAGTCCAGTTTTGATTTTCCATGTCATCAATAAAAACTGGCAACTTAAGATTGAGTAACTGATTAAGTTCATTGGCTCTATCGGTTCTCTCCGATAAGTTTCTCGGTTGGGCGATCAAAATATTATCTCGAAAATTTTCTCTTGGAATCCACTCATCCCCACTGTATGGTGAAATATCGCCTTTAGGATGGGCTTCGATGACATATAACATTGCAATATGAAAATCGTCGGAGAATTTTTCTACTAGTTTATAACTCGGTTTCAAGCTCTTGCGAGTAAATGGACAACTGAGAGAACCGGTAATTATTAACACCGGTTTCTCTTGCCATAACTTAGACAACTTTGTGGTTTTACCATTTAAGGTAAATACTTCGATATCTTTTAGATTAAAACCTACTGTAGGGTCTTGTTTAACTTTATTTGCTGATGATAGTGGCTGTGCATTAAATAAAAACACACTAATAGAGATGACTAGCCATAATTGTTTGAACAACCGCATTGTTTTAATCTACTCAATTTTTGTTAGATTTCGATTTTATCGATATAATTCTAAGAATTCACTGATAACCATGCCGGCAGTCACACTAAAAAATGAATAAACCATTAAAGTTTAATATCAAGTGGTCGCCGATTAGCTTACTCAAACAACTTAAGCCTTATCGATTTGCCTTGAGCGTTGTGCTGTTGAGTCTCTTGGTCATGCTATTCTCACCCTTTTCTTCTGACCTTCTTCGATACCAATCTAACTCGGTCTCAGAAGGACAGTTGTGGCGAATATTAACTGCAAATTTGTGCCATAGCAATTGGAATCACTGGTTATTAAACGCACTTGGTTTACTAATTATGGATTATTTTTTAAAACCTGTTGTCTCAGAATCGCTGCGCCTAAAAATACTACTATTCACTATGCTGGGTAGCGTGTTACTAATTCATTTGTTTTTAAGCTTGAATTGGTATGTCGGTTTGTCTGGGGCTCTTCACGGATATTTATTTGCTGGTGCAATTATTTCTTGGCAATCTTCAAAAAAAATAAACGCGTTAATTTTAATAATAATCAGCTCTAAAGTTGCAATCGAAAACTATTGGGAAGTCAATCAAAATACCGAGAAGTTAATCGCGGCTAATGTGGTCGAAGAATCTCATTTGTTCGGAGTAATTGCTGGAATTATATTTTGTGCAGGCTATTTTCTAATAAAAAAACCCCACTAACTCAAGCGAGTTAATGGGACCGAATTAAAGTAAGACTTACTTCGTTAGGCTTAATCTATTTTAAGACAATGCGCTTGTAGTTTTTCGCAATGGTTTTCACTCCAATCCCTTTTACACTTGCGACTTCCTCAACGGCTTTAAAACTACCATTCTTCTCTCGATAGGCAACAATAGACTGAGCCTTTTTCAAGCCTATTCCTTTGAGAATTTTAGCTATCTCTTTCGCATTCGCTTTATTCAAATTGACAGTAGATTGTTGATGTTGTTGCGTTGACTGTTTTGTTGATGAAACAGATTTTGCAAACGTGCTGGTGGAAAAAGAAAGCACTGTAAGAAGACTAACTAATATTAATAAAGATTTTTTCATTTTGATACTCCGTTATTTTATTTAAATTCCTTGCCCCTATCGGGCCTTTGTCGCTTTTTAACTTTTTGAATCTGTTTTAGAATTCAAGTAAGTAAACAACGATTAAGATAATAACGGGGAGTATTATAGATTGCTATACGGAGGCAATACTTTCAGAAATTTCGCACAAAGAAGTTAGCGGATCGTTTGATTGAGTAATTGGCCTTCCTATTACCAGATAACTAGAGCCGGCCTGAATAGCGTTAGGCGGAGTCATTATTCGAGTTTGATCGCCCTTATCTGAACCAAGTGGCCTGATCCCCGGAGTAACTAATGCGAAATCTCTTCCTAAATCTTGGCGTAACATCTCAGCTTCCTGAGCTGAACAAACGACTCCATCGATCCCACACTCCTTAGCTAACTTTGCTAAATGTTTAACTTGACTGATAATATCTGTTCGATAACCTAGACTGTTAAATTCATCTTGCCCCATACTGGTTAAGACTGTTACTGCAGTGAGTAAAGGTGGATTCTCAAAATTCTCAACAAGTGCGTTCTTAGCAGCTTTCATCATCGCTTCTCCACCGACAGCATGCACATTTAGCATCCATACTCCGAGTTTTGCAGCAGCTATACATGCCTTCGCTACGGTATTAGGAATATCGTGAAACTTTAGATCTAAAAAAACATCAAAGCCTTTATTGACTACTTCAGTTACCCAGTCCGGTCCAAAAAGAGTAAACATCTCCTTACCGATTTTTAGTCGGCAAAGTTTCGGATCGAGTTGCTCTACGAGCTTTCTTGCTTGGTCTATATCGTCAAAATCTAATGCAACAACGATTCTATTTAACTCATCTAATTTCTTGGTATCTTTCACAATATCAGTCTCATTATTATCAGGTGTTTTATTTGTAAGGTGAGTATTTCCTACTCTCCTTCAATACCTTTGATCGGTTTTACTTCACCCCAGCTTCTACAACTAGGGCATTGCCAAAAAAGCATCTTTGAATCAAATCCACAATGGTCGCAATGATAAATAGGCTTATTTTTTAGCAATTGATCTACAACTTGGTACAACATTAGTAAACTCGGTTTAGCGCTTTCACTGGCGTGCTCGATATGTAGTTGAATTAATTCTAGTAGCCCTTTAATAGAAGGGTGATTCGACATTTTAGCGGCAATAAACTCAGCAGCCGCCTTGTCTCCTTGTTCTGACTGCAAAATCTTCGCATAAGCTAGAATAGAAGATATACCGGCACCATTTTTTAGCGCTTCATCTAAGAATTTCACTAGTCCATCTTTATCGTTCAACTCTTGGTAACACTTGATTACTTTTTCGATCGCCTCAGGTAAAAAAGCAACATTGTATTTCACTAAATCTTTATAACATTTAGTTGCCTGTTTAAAGCGAGCGTTATTAATATGAATTTCTGCGCTAATAAGAATAGCTCGAGCGCAACTTGGATCCGCAAGAAATGCTTTTTTTATAAAACTAAGAGCGTCTTTATATGATTCCGCTTTTAATGCGTCTTCGGCGAGCTCGCAATAAAAATGAGCTATTTCAACTTTGTGGTTAGTGAGTTTAGCTGAGTTTATCTTACTCGCTGTATCAATGGCTTTCTTCCAATCCTTTGTTTGTTGATAAATAATTAGTAGTTGAGACAGACTATTGTCTTTATGAATCGAATCGGTCGAAAGCTCTTTAAATATATTTTCTGCTCTGTCCAACAAGCCTGCAGACATATAGTCATAGCCTAACTCTAGTAAAGCTTTTTTCCTATCCTCTTGGCTTAAAGATGGCCTAGCAATCAAATTCTGATGTATTCTGATTGCTCTATCGCCTTCTCCTCTCTTTCGAAATAAGCTTCCTAGTGCAAGATGAGTCTCGACCGTTTCTGAGTCGACTTCCAACATGCTTACAAAGGTGTCGATAGCCTTATCAGACTCTTCATTTAAGAGGTAGTTAAGTCCTGTAAAATAGGTCTTCGACAAGCCGGAACTCTTACCGGTAGAACGCTTTACTTCTTTTTTACGTCCATGACGAAAACCAAAGTACCAAGCTATGGGTAAAAGAATAATAAAAATGAACAATAATTCGTTCATAAAGAGCAAACATCTTTTGAAAGAGAAAATGCCAATTTAGTAGTCATTCTTAATGGGTAAAGCTCTAAGATTTTGAATTTCTTTTTCTCTGTTGAGTAACTGTCGTTTAGTATTCGCTAGTTTTAACTTAGTTGTCACTAGACTAGTAATTAATAGTCCGATGCCGAGCAAGAAACCTAACACGAATACTGACACTAACACCCAGTTCATTTGCAGCTCCATTGCACCACTGAAATACTGTATTTCAACTAATGCATCGTTTTGAGCAAAAAATAACGCTGATAATACCAACACTACTATGAACAATATGATTAAAAGCAAGTTCTTCAAGGATCAATTCCTGTGTAAGATTAACTTATGATTAAAGGAGCCCGCTACCAGCTTAATTCTAACTCAGTCTATCAATAACCCCAAGTATAAAGGTGTTCTAGGAAAACAATTATAGCCACTAAAAGCCCACTAACTACCAACAAAAAAAAACGTGCCATACGACACGTTTTTTAGAATAAACATTGGAGTCACTATTTAGTCATTTTGGATACTGGCATTTACTCGGTCACGAAGCTCTTTACCAGGCTTGAAATGAGGCACATACTTGCCTTCTAAGTTCACTGATTGCCCAGTTTTAGGATTTCGACCTACTCTTGGCGCACGATAATGCAGTGAAAAGCTTCCAAACCCTCGGATTTCAATCCGCTCCCCCTGAGCCAGCGATTGAGCCATGTGCTCTAATAAACTCTTTACTACCAGCTCTACGTCTTTTAAAGATAACTGAGTCTGCCTTGCAGCCAGTCTTTCTATCAATTCAGACTTTGTCATTAAGACTTTCCTTCAAAATGTTCAAAGCAAATAAACCATAGTTGATACAATAGTCAATTTGATTACAAAAAGCAAAAAAAAATGCCCAAAATCAATAGATTAAGGGCATTTTTTAGAACTAAACTAGGTAAATTTAGCTAAAAATTCACTCGAACAATTAATCTTGGTCAAGCTGCTCTTTTAACAAATCACCTAAAGTCGCTGGAGCGTTACTATCTTCGTCTTTACTAAACTCAGCAACAGCTTCAGCTTCTTCCTGCTTGTACTTAGCTTTGATAGACAAAGTAATACCACGATTTTTCTTGTCAACGGCTGTAAATTTAGCTTCTACAGTATCGCCTTCTTTAAAATGCTTAGTTGCGTCATCAACACGCTCTTCGCTAATTTCAGCAGCTCTCAAGTAACCTTCGATATTCTCACCTAGAGAAATCTTAGCACCTTTCGCGTCAACACTGGTGACAGTACCTGTAACGATACTACCCTTAGCGTTTTCAGCAATAAACTGAGCAAATGGGTCCGATTCTACTTGCTTGATACCAAGTGAAATACGCTCTCTTTCTGCATCAACAGATAGAACAACCGCTTCAACTTCGTCACCTTTGTTGAATTCTCTAACCGCTTCTTCACCGGTTAATGACCAAGAAATGTCTGATAAGTGAACAAGTCCGTCAATTCCACCTTCAAGACCGATAAAGATACCAAAGTCTGTAATCGACTTGATGTTACCTGTGACTTTATCGTTTTTGTTGAACTTGCCAGCGAATTCGCTCCAAGGATTAGCAATACATTGCTTAAGACCTAGAGAAATACGACGACGTTCTTCATCGATATCAAGAACCATAACTTCAACTTCATCACCTAAGTTAACAACTTTGCTTGGGTGGATGTTTTTATTAGTCCAATCCATTTCAGAAACATGAACCAAACCTTCAACGCCTTCTTCTATTTCTACGAAACAACCGTAGTCAGTTAGGTTAGTCACTCGACCGAATAAACGTGCACCTTCTGGGTAACGTCTATTTAAATCAGCCCATGGATCTTCGCCTAATTGCTTAATACCTAGTGAAACTCTTGAACGGTCACGATCATACTTAAGTACTTTAACATCAATTTCGTCACCGACTTGTACGACTTCTGATGGGTGCTTAACACGCTTCCAAGCCATATCTGTGATATGAAGAAGACCATCAACACCACCTAAATCAACGAATGCACCGTAGTCAGTAAGGTTTTTAACGATACCTTTTGCCACTGCGCCTTCTTCTAATTTCTCTAATAATTCATCTCTTTCTGCTGAGTTTTCAGCTTCAATCACTTGACGACGAGAAACAACAACGTTGTTTCGTTTTTGGTCTAGTTTGATAACTTTAAATTCTAGGTCTTTGCCTTCTAGATGGGCTGTGTCACGTACTGGACGCACATCAACTAAAGAGCCAGGTAAGAATGCTCTTACATCTTTAACTTCAACGGTGAAACCACCTTTAACTTTACCAGTGATTACACCGATAACAGTTTCGTTCGCTTCACACGCTTTCTCTAACTCTACCCAAGTCGCAAAGCGCTTAGCTTTTTCTCGAGAAAGTTGAGTTGTTCCGTAGCCGTCTTCAATTGCGTCTAATGCAACATCGACTGAATCGCCGATTTCAACTTCTACTTCACCTTTTTCATTAAGGAACTGGCTAATTGAAATAACACCTTCCGATTTCAATCCAGCGTTAACAGTGACTGTTTCACTATCAATCGCTACTACAGTTCCAGAAACGATCGCACCTGGGCGCATTTCCGTTTCTTTAATGCTTTGTTCAAATAATTCTGCGAAATTCTCGCTCATCTTTATATACCTAAAAACACAACTTTAGAGATTTTTAAAGCTATGTAAGTTACAAACTCCAAAATACGTCCGGTAATTTTGGGATTATGAATAAAAGCCGATTAATCCTTTAAAAGGCAAGTTATTAACAAAACGAACCTCGCTTTGCTTAAAAAACACGTTTTGATTGATTCGAAGTCACCCTAAGTCTATGCTCAGGATTCTTTGCTAAGAATTTAGCACCCTGATGATAGGCTTGGCATTTTTTCTTCAATAAAATCAACAACTTCTTGAAAAACATCGTTAATCGACATGGTAGAGCTATCAACGACAAAAGCGTCAGCTGCAGGTACCAAAGGTGCCACAGGACGCGTTCTATCGCGCTCATCGCGCGTTTGTATGCTCTTCAAAAGCGCGCGCATATTAGCACCAACGCCTTGTTTTATCAACTGTTGATACCTTCTTTCTGCTCGACATTCAGCACTAGCCGTCAAAAATATCTTTACTGGCGCGTCAGGAAATACCACAGTTCCCATATCACGGCCATCTGCTACTAAACCAGGGGCTTGTGCAAAGGATTTTTGCTTATCAAGCAACACATCTCGTACACTTGAGATAGCCGCAACCTTTGATGCTGCTTGACCAGCTTCATCGGTTCGTATCGTGTTGCCAAGGTTATTGCCATTTAGGTAGGCTTCTACTTGTTTATTCTGTTGGTTGACTTTGAAGTCAATTAGCATGTTTTTGGCGATTTCAGTAATTTGTTCCTGAGTATTTGAGTCCAGAGATTGTTGAGTTAAGTCAATATTTGCTTGCTCGCAAGCAACTCCCAAAATCCGGTAGAGCGCCCCACTATCGAGGATATGCCATTCGAAGTGCTGCGCGAGCATTTGAGTCAAAGTCCCCTTTCCAGCGCCTGAAGGACCATCGACAGTAATTACATTGATAGGTTTATCCATTGGTATCATTTAATCAGCGCAAGTTACCCAAGAATCTTGTTAATAGAATCGATATATTTTTGATTCTCAATTTCTAAACCAATACTTACTCGCAAATGGTTAGGCATAGAATAATTAGCGACAGGTCTAACGATGACACCCATGTGAAGTAATTTTTCGTAAATTGGCATCGCATTTTGTCCCATATCGATGGTCAAAAAATTTCCCGCCGATGGAATATGTTCTAAGCTCAGTTGTTGACAGTTTTCAACTAACTGCTGCATGCCTGACTGATTAACCTGAACAGCTTTATCTAGATAAGCTTGATCATCAAGCACTGCTATTCCAGCTGCGAGCGCAAAGCTGTTAACATTAAACGGCTGTCTAACCCTGTTCAAAAGCCCGCAAATTTCTTCACTAGTCGCTGCATATCCTAAGCGCAACGAAGCCAGTCCATAGGCTTTTGAGAATGTTCTAGTAACCACTAAGTTAGGATAATCTGATAACCATTCGATAGTATTTGGTATCGAACCATCGGTCACGTATTCAGTGTATGCTTCATCAACCACCACAATGACATTTTTAGGGACTTTATCAATAAAAGTTTTCAGAGGTTCGGCACCGAGCCAAGTGCCCGTTGGATTATTGGGATTAGCAATAAATATCATACGAGTTTTGTCGGTAATTGCTGCCAACATTTTATCTAAATCATTGCCCCAATTTTTCGCTGGAACTTCAACTAGAGTCGCTCCTAGTGATTGAGCAACAATAGGATAAACACAAAATGCATGTTGAGAAAATATGACTTCGTGGTGAGACTGGACGTATATTTTAGCAATCATTTCCAACACGTCATTAGAACCATTACCAAGCGTGATCTGCGAAGCAGAAACACCCACTTTTTCACTAATAGCAGCTTTCAAATAATGACCATTGGCATCCGGGTAACGGCAGCCATCGGTATATTCTTTTTCAATAGCCCGCTTTACCTTTTCACTTAAACCGATGGGGTTTTCGTTACTAGCCAACTTTACAATATTAGAAATTCCTAGTTCCCTTTCTAATTCACTTACCGGCTTTCCAGCGATGTAAGGGTGAAGCTTTTGGATACCTGGATTAGCAAGTTCAAAGTAATCGCAAGACATTTTCTTTCCTTTTTGTTTGACTAGGTAAGGGTTAAATATACGGTAAACTTATAATAAGCTTAGAACTAAAAACTAACCGTTAGAATTTTTAAAAGCTCTCATAAAATTCGTTAAGCTTTCAACACCTTCTACGGGTATAGCATTGTATAAACTAGCTCTCATTCCACCCACTGAACGATGACCTTTCAATCCAACCAAAGAAGCCAGCTTGGCCTGTTCTAGAAAGAGTTCATTAAGTGATTCATCTTTGAGTATGAAAGGCACATTCATTCGGGAGCGATCTTTAATAGCAATTGGATTACGATAAAAATCGTCTTCATCAATACATTGATACAGCAATTCTGACTTTTCAATGGCAGCCTGCTCCATTGCTGCCACACCCCCCTGCTCTATTAGCCACTCAAAAACAAGACTGGCTAAATACCAAGAGTAAGTGGCAGGCGTGTTTATCATTGAGCCATTGTTAGCTTGTTGCTGATAATTAAAAACAGCAGGAGATTCCGAAAAATTCATTTGTTCAAATAATGATTTCTTAACGATAACAATGGTTAACCCAGCCGGACCAATATTCTTTTGTGCTCCCGCATAAATAAAATCAAAATCATTAATATTGATTTGTTCCGACAAAATACACGAAGAAAGATCTGCTACGATTGCGCCCTTTGATTCAGGAACAGCATCATAGCGTAAACCTTCTATCGTTTCGTTAGGTGTATAATGAGTGTAAATCGGATTGTTTATTCTAGAAACATCATCAAAGGACTTTAAAGACCGATTGCCATCACTATCAATTTCCATCATTTCAACACTACTAACTTGACCAAATCGAGCCGCTTCTTTAGCCGCTTTGTTAGACCAAATACCATTGCATAAGTATTCTGCTTGCTGTCCGTTTTGCAATAACGTCATAGGAATATTGGAAAACTGTTGAGTAGCCCCGCCATGCATAAACAAAACAGCATACTCATCACTTATATTTAGCAACTTTTGAAAGTTTTGTTCTGCCTTGGTTGCCATTGCTTGATACTCGGCCGAACGATGACTGATTTCCATCACAGAAACCCCAAGTCCTTGCCAATCAAGCAGTTCTTCTTGAGCTTTTAGCAAAACTGCTTTAGGCAGCGCTGCCGGACCAGCACAAAAATTATAGGTGTTTTTACTCACCGCTATCTCCATCTGGCTTGGCTTGATCTTCCTCACTTTCATTAGACTTAGAAGTGTCGGCATCTATTTTTTCAGATGAGTTTATTTCATCTTCAGAGACTTTACTATCAATTACTTCACCTTCGACCACTTCACCCTCGACGACATCACTCTCTTGATCTTCAAGTTCATCAATTCGTTGCAAGCCGACTAAAGTTTCACCTTCTTGTAATCTGATTAATCGAACACCTTGAGTGTTTCTACCCATTGTTCGAATTTCATCAACACGAGTCCGAACTAGCGTTCCACCTTTACTAATCAGCATGATCTCATCACCATCCTGAACTCTAACGGCGCTAATTGCTTTACCATTTCTTTCACTTAAAGTGATTGAAATAACGCCTTGACCACCGCGACCTCTAACAGGATGCTCGGTCATATTAGTTCGTTTACCGTACCCATTTTCGGTGACAGTCAAAATTTGGCTGTCATTATCAGCTCTAACCAAGGCGATTACCCGTTGGTCTTCGGTAATTCTAATGCCTCTCACACCTCGAGCCGTTCTTCCCATTTCTCTCACGTTAGATTCATGGAAACGAATAACTTTTCCTGCATCACTAAACAGCATTAACTCATCTTCACCATTAGTCACTAAGGTTCCGATCAGTTCATCGCCTTCATCAAGTCGTAAAGCAATAATACCGTTAGCTCTAGGACGAGAGAACTGTTCGAGAGATGTTTTCTTGACCGTTCCACCTGCAGTCGCCATAAACACATATTCGTCTTCTTTGTACTCTTTAACTTGCAGAATACTGGTGATACGTTCACCTTCTGCCAAAGGTAAAATATTCACGATCGGTTTACCGCGAGCACCTCGACTTGCTAATGGTAATTCGAAGGTTCTTAGCCAGTAAACTTTACCTGCACTTGAGAAACATAAAATGGTGGCGTGAGTTGAAACCACTAATAGTTTTTCTATGAAATCTTCTTCTTTCATTTTGGTTGCAGACTTACCTTTACCGCCGCGTCTTTGTGCTTCATATAAGGCTAGCGGTTGATACTTAACGTAACCTTCATGAGACAAAGTCACTACGACATCTTCTTCAGGGATTAAATCTTCAATTAATAAATCTGCAGAGCTATTGGTAATTTCAGTACGACGCTCATCACCAAAACTCTCACGAATTTCTTCTAGCTCTTCGCGTATCACTTCCATCAATCGCTCAACACTATTGAGTATCGCTAATAACTCAGCAATTAACGCAATTAAGCCTTTGTAATCGTTAATTATTTTCTCATGTTCAAGGCCCGTAAGTTTATGTAACTTAAGATCCAAAATAGCTTGCGCTTGTACCGGCGATAGGTGGTATTTTCCATCAATAAGCCCGTAGCACTCTTCTAAATCATCAGGTCGACATGCATCTGAACCCGCACTTTCAAGCATCGCTAAAATAGCACTAGCATCCCACCCACGAGCAACTAATTGTTCCTTTGCAACAGCCGGGCTTTCTGCTTTTTTAATCAGCTCAATAATTTCATCGATATTTGCCAAAGCCAATGCCAAACCTTCTAAAACATGGGCTTTTTCTCTAGCTTTTCTTAAATCAAAAATAGTTCTGCGGATGACAACTTCTTTTCGATGCTTAACAAATGCTTCAAGCATTTCCTTGAGAGTAAAAAGCTTTGGTTGCCGATCTTGTAATGCAACCATGTTAATGCCAAATACCGTTTGCATTTGAGATTGAGAATAAAGGTTGTTCATTAACACTTCAGCGTTTTCACCACGACGAAGTTCAATGACCATTCTCATACCATCTTTATCGGATTCATCTCTTAAGCCGGTAACACCTTCAATCTTTTTGTCTTTAACTAGTTCGGCTATTTTTTCGATCAATCGCGCTTTGTTAACTTGGTAAGGAAGTTCCGTAACAACAATGCTTTCTTTACCATTCTTATCATCTGTTTCAATATGATGACGAGCGCGAATATAAATACGCCCTTTGCCTGTTTGATAGGCTTGTAATATCCCTGCACGACCATTGATGATCCCCTCAGTTGGGAAATCTGGTCCTGGAATATGCTCCATAATTTCTTCAAGTGTAAGATCAGGGTTATCGATAATCGCCAAGCAAGCGCTTATGACTTCATTCATGTTGTGTGGAGGAATATTCGTTGCCATCCCCACAGCGATTCCAGAAGAACCGTTGACTAATAAATTTGGAACTCGCGTTGGCAAAACTTGAGGCTCACTTTCAGAACCATCGTAGTTTTCATCCCAATCGACAGTTTCTTTATCAAGGTCACTCAATAATTGATGGGCTAATTTGTCCATACGTACTTCGGTATAACGCATCGCCGCTGGAGAATCGCCATCAACCGAGCCAAAATTTCCTTGACCATCGACTAACATATATCGAAGTGAAAACGGCTGAGCCATACGAACAATTGTGTCATAGACAGCAGTATCACCATGAGGATGATATTTACCAATAACATCACCAACTACACGAGCCGATTTTTTGTAGGGCTTGTTATAGTCATTTGAAAGCACATTCATCGCATATAAAACGCGACGATGAACAGGTTTTAACCCGTCTCGAACATCGGGAAGTGCACGACCAACAATAACGCTCATTGCATAGTCGAGGTAAGAGACTTTCAACTCGTCTTCGATGTTGATTGGTAGAACTTCTTTAGCGAACTCACCCATAAACAGCCATTCTTCCTTATCTTATTGATTTTATTGATTAAATAGTAACCATCAGTACTCTAAGTAGTGGTTCAAAAAACCCCAAAAGACGTTTAATGAAATATCCACAGATAGCCTGTTCCGATTGCTATTTTTAGCGGCAAATCATATCACAAAAAAGGCCTTCAAGATGAACAAAATTTTCCGCTATTCCAATATTTATGCGGTTGCTGGTTAAACAATGAGCAGGATGGGCAAATAGTAACCAATTGTTATGATTTAAAGACAATTATTACTTCTTGCGCCAGCCCAAAATGGGTAGAATATCGTACAACAAATCAGTGACTTAACAGCTTACTCTTAATATGCAGACTCCGAGCTTACAAAACGAGCAACTAATCGCACTCACGCCCGATTGGTTAATTCCAATGACCGATGATTCATCAATTAAAGACGATTTGTCTGACACTCCACAACAACCTGTTCAACCATGGCTAGTTAATACAACTGTCGTCGTTAATAAAGACCAAATCGTAGATATTATTGAAACATCCAAACTCGACTCGGTTTATCCTGGCTGTAGCAAGATACGATTAGAGGGGCATGCTTTAATGCCAGGCTTAATCAACGCTCATTGTCATGCTGCCATGAATTTATTAAGGGGGTATTCCGATGATCTACCTCTAAAACAATGGCTGGAAAATGCTATTTGGCCAGTAGAAACGGAATTCGTAGACGATGAATTTGTATATGAGGGCACTTTAGTCGCCATCGCCGAGATGCTTCGAAGCGGCACCACTTGCTTTCAAGACATGTATTTCATGCCTGAACAAATTGCTAGGGCTGCTCAGCAAGCAGGAATTAGAGCTAATATAGGATTGATGGTAGTTGATTCTATGACGGCCTGGGCAAATGGTGCGGATGAATGTATCAGCAAAGGAATCGCCGTGTACGATAAATTTAAGCATGATGCAAAACTAAGTTTTAGCTTTGCTCCTCACGCCCCTTACACCGCCAGTAAAGAAACTCTACAGAGAGTTTCCACATTAAGTTTTGAGCTTTCGTTGAATATTCACATGCATATCCATGAAACAGCGCAAGAAATAAAAGATTACGAAAAGCAGCATGGCTTGACTCCGCTAGCAATGATGTACCAAAACGGCCTATTGTCACCGCAACTCAATGCTGTGCACATGACACAACTTGAGCAACACGAAATTGATTGGATAGCCAGTTCTGGAACACATGTGATTCATTGTCCGCAATCGAATATGAAGCTCGCCAGTGGCATTTGTCCGGTAGACAAACTTTTAGATGCGGGGGTAAATCTAGCGATAGGTACCGACGGTGCTGCCAGTAATAACGATCTAAATATGCTAGCAGAACTCCAAACAGCAGCCCTACTAGCTAAAGTTAACGCGCTAAACCCAGAAACGCTTTCGGCTGAACAATCCTTATATGCGGCCACTATGGGAGGCGCAAAAGCACTCGGCATTGATTCTAACGTGGGTTCAATAGAAATTGGTAAACAAGCAGACCTAGTAGCAATCGATTTGAATACCATTGAAACACAACCAGTCTACAACCCAATTTCGCAAATTGTTTACTCCGCATCTCGTGAAAACGTTTCTCATGTTTGGGTTGCCGGAAAACAGCTATTAGACAACAGAGAGTTAACAACACTAAACCAAAAACAGATGTTAAAAATCGCCCAAAAATGGCATTCCAAAATACAAGGTTTAAACCATGACTAATGTAAGCAACGTCGACCCCGCCGAAATTAAAAAATTTTCCGATCTGGCTTCAAGATGGTGGGACAAAGAAAGTGAATTCAAACCGTTGCATGAAATAAATCCGCTTCGTTTAGATTATATTATTAAACGCGCAGAAGGTATAAATGCTAAAAAGATTATTGATGTCGGTTGTGGCGGCGGAATCTTAGCCGACTCAATGGCGCAAAAAGGTGCTTCAGTAACTGGTATCGACATGGGAGAAGCCCCTCTTTCCGTGGCAAAATTACATCAACTGGAGTCTGGTCAGTCTGTCGACTACCGACATGCTACCGCAGAACAGATGGCTGCCGAAAAACCAGCAAATTTTGATATCGTCACTTGTATGGAAATGTTAGAACATGTGCCTGAGCCCGGATCAATTATTGAAGCTTGCTCTACTCTAGTTAAACCCGGAGGCGATTTGTTCGTTTCTACGATAAACCGGACTGCTAAAGCATTTGCTTTTGCGATTGTAGGAGCCGAATACTTATTAAAAATACTTCCAAAAGGAACTCATCATTATAATAAGTTTATCAAACCTTCGGAAATCGATCGTTGGGCTAGACAAAACAATCTACAGCTTCAAAATTTAATCGGCATGCATTACAACCCACTAACCAAACGATATTGGTTAGCTGATGGTGTCGATGTAAACTATATTATGCACTTTACCAAAGATCTAAATTAGACAATCACTTAGGACCTATTTAAACGAGTTAGCATTTAACTTAATGCTAACTTCTCACCTCAAGAATTACCCCAGACAAATCGTCTCTATTTTTAGCTTTAACAGAAAAACCGTGGAAGTCGGTAATTAGCCTGACCACATGCAACCCCAACCCCAAGTTAGTACCGCTAGAATGTAGCTTGGCGCGAATAGATACCAAAGAATCAAATACACGTTTTAGGTTTCTTTTATCGATTGTTGGACCTGTGTTGCTGACTCTTAAAATAAACCCATCCCCTACGCTTTCTAGCTGTACAATGATGGGATGTGTACTGATACAAAAGTCCATTGCATTTGAAAGCAACTTGTCGAATAGTTCAGAAAACAATTCCACCGAGATTTTTTCTATTCGTTGTTCCAAGCTGGTCTCGAATACAAATCGATATTCAGGAAACGATGATTGAAATCCATTCACAGTACTTCGAACAAAATCAACCAATTCGATTTCTTCTTTTTCTGCCGATTGCATTGCTTCCTTGACACTAGAAGCTTGCCTCATTCTGCTGATAATTTCACCTAATCTCTTGTTCCCATCTAATGCTCGATTAATGATTTCTAGTTCTTCTTGATTGCTACAGTTTAAAGCCAAATTATCCAGTGATGAACGGACAATTGCAATTGGAGTCCTTAACTCATGAGATAGTCTAGCAGCTAGCTTTTCGAGATACTCATTATAATCGTAAAGACGCTCTCCCATGTTTGAGAATGCTCGATATAACTCGTCAATTTCATCCCCCTCTTCTTCTATTATAACCTTTAATGGAGAGTGCATTCTCCCTTGCTCATCGACAACTTCTTCAATAGCACGATTAAGTTTTTTAATTCTTCCAACAGTTCGATTAACAAACCAAAAGATAGCCCATACAACTAAAACAAATACCAGCAAAATCAGGCCTAACATTTTTAGCAGTGTTTTCTTTTGCAAAACTTGTACTCTTGCTACATTTTCTTCTAACAACAGCACGCCTTTGACTACATTACCTTCTGCCAAAGGGTATGCAGCTATAGCGATCGCATTATCAGTATCTTTAAGATATTCCACTCTGGTCATTTCATCACCTTTTAGTGCTCGATAGGTTGCCTCGGTGTTGATTTGCAAAAGACCATTTCTTGGATCTGACTCGATCGTCGATTGATTACTAAGAATCCAGTTAAAGACTATGTTTCGACTAAACTGCAACTGATCTGTTTTTAGATTACCTTTTGTCGCTAATACTCTCCCGTATTTATCTAAAATCCAAATTCTTTGCGCAGGCTTTAAGGTTAGTTGCTCTACAAAATTAGCAAATTTTGGCGATGGCCAAACGATCGGATTTAGGTCGAAACGAGTACTGCTAATTACTCCTTGATAGTTTAAAGACTTCTCTTGTTCAACATCTCGATAAGTTATCTTTATTTCTTGCGGGGTGACCCCAGATGGAAATTGGAGCTCCAAACTAAATCCTGCTTTAGTATTTAGCCAAAAGGCTTTGTAACGCCAGTCGGGTTTTAATTCTCCATTTCTAGCAACTTTGACGGCAAACTCACCAGCCCCTGTCGGTGACAAGTAAATAGTAGAGTACTGCTGGTTTGCAGTTTTATATTCGATTTCTAATAAATCTGAAACACCTTCTCCATCTAACCGAGGAAAAATGACCTTATCGTCCTCAACCTCTATAGAAACTAGGAAGCTTTGCTGGGCGTGCCCCAACAATACTGAAAACTGCTGCGTTCCATTTGAAAAAGTCTTTCGATAGGACTTGTGCTCAGTCCACTCATCAAAAAAACCGTCTATAACGGGTGAAGAAGAAATAGGAAAAACAAAAAACTCGTCACCAAAAAAAGCGTTAGAATCGGGCAACACACTTTGCTCAAACCAACTAATATTAGTGACCAGTTGATTGGCAATTAAACGGTTTGAGAGCGCTAGATTATCCTTAACACTTTCTACCAAGGTTTTTTCAATTTCTTGTAATAGACTAATAGAAAATACTGGAACCATTAAGATCGCTAAAACTATACTAGTAATCTTTTTGCTTAAAGACCAATGACGAGGATTTAGACGCAGCAACTTCATTCTAATTCTGAAACACTAGGGTTTCCATCGATACCCCATCCCATATACGGTTTCTATCTTATCGAATGATTTGTCCATTGCTACTATCTTTTTTCTCAGCCGTTTAATATGAGATGTAACCGTACTATCGTCTACCACGGCTTTTGCAGCTTCCATTAATTGCTCTCTGGTTCGAACATGCCCTGGATGTTTTGCAAGCGCATTCAGTATCCAAAATTCAGTCAACGTAATTTCTATAGGACTGTCACCCCAGGTGGCAGTGAATCGATTAATATCCAAAGTTAGTTGATCGACTTCTATCAACTCATCCTCTTTGCCTAAATTCGTTTTTAAAGCATCAATCCTTCTAAATAAAGCAGAAATTCTTACCATGACCTGCGTGAGAGAGATATCTTTAGTTAGATAATCATCAGCGCCAAGTCTTAAGCCAGAAATAGTATCAAACTCACTGTCCAATGCTGTGAGAAAAATAATGGGTAAAGATGATGATTGAGCTCGTAAATATCGACAGAGTTCAAACCCACCCTCAGGGTCATCCCCCAAACCAACATCCAAAATAGCTAAATCTGGTAATCTCGTTTCAAATGCCAGTAATGCATCTTGCTTAGTTTCGTAAGCCATCACTTGATAGCCTTGCTTCCTAAGAGACTGGGTATAGTTTTCTCTAATTGCTTTTTCATCTTCGACTAGTGCTATTCGTTTTGCCACCGCAGTTTTCCTTGTTTAGTTGATCTTTGTATTTAATCGCTCACGATGACCTTTATAACACCATTTTTCGAAAAATAATCCATTAACTAATAAACGCCATAATTTTGCCATATTTCAGCCTTAAAACAACCGATTCATGACCTTCTATTGACTTAAAACTGGTTTTAAATGGATACATGTTCGCAAACAAGCGAATTAAGTGAAAACAACAGCTGTTCATTTGGATTTGAATCTGCCTTCAACTCCAAGGAACCAAGGACGATTAACCGCCAAGGATGGCTAACCAGTTAAACAAAACGAATCGACTAAATTTTAAACAAGAGGAACAAAACATGAAAAAATCTATTTTAGCTGCAACCTTAATCTCCGCTATAACTTTATCTTCCAGTCAGGCGAGTGCTGCGGCAAGCACTGAGGAAAATGTTGGCTTCTTTTCTGGCGCAGTCACTGGCGCTGCAGTTGGAGGACCGATTGGATTCTTTGTTGGTGGTATCGCTGGAGCGTTACTTGGAGAACAAGTTGAAAAAGCCAATGAGCTTGATGAAACCCAAGCTCTACTTAATCAACAGTCGGATGCCTATTTATTAGTGCGCAACCAGTTAGATTCAATGAAGCAACAAGTTACTCAAGCCGAAAAGGATTTACATTCTGCTAATCAATGGTTAACGGAAGGGTTAAGTTTGGATTTACTATTCTCAACCAATTCTTCGGAGCTTTCCGAAAAAGATAATAACGTCTTAGAGAAACTAGCAACGTTATTGGTCAAATTCCCAGAGCTTAATATACGACTTGATGGATTTGCAGATCCTCGTGGTCCACAAGATTCTAATCTTCAATTGTCTTTAGATCGTGCCACTGCGGTTCAAAATGCGTTAATTAAAAGAGGCATCTCTGAAGATAGGGTTTTAGTAAAGGCGCATGGCGAAAGTAATGCAGTTACAGTGATACCAAGTCCAGAAAACTATGCCGTTGAAAGAAAAGTCAGCATTAAGTTTTTAGTGAAGCAACCCTCAACACTTGCACAAAACTAACTATCTCCTTCATGGGAGCGTTACCAGAATAATCAGTAAATTTTATCTTGATGGTAAACAGCTCCCACCAACACTCTCTCCAACCTTTGGGCGCATTTTTAAGTGGTGCGCCCCTTTTTGGTTAATTTTCACCTTTTATCGGATTTTCTGGATCTAAAACCTTAGCCGTCCTATTATTAATCATAGCCACTGGGAGTTTTGTTGCTTACTTCGACCCGCTTTGTGGCTTATTGGAGGCGTAGTGGATATCAGGAGATTGTATCTCAAGAGTTGTGATTTATGCCGATGATTGATTTAAAACCAGTCAACTTTCCGGTATTTCTTCTCTGCTTTATGGTAATCATTGGTATTTACTCGAGCGAAGCAAATTCAGATAATTCTACTGTTAAGCATCAAAAAGACCCTCTAATTTCTAGCGGTAGTGATACAGAAACATCGCTATTCCTGAAAGCCGAAAGTGCGTTAGAACTAAATCAAACCGCACAATTTAAAGAACTTCTAACAAAACTCCGTTACCACCCTCTTATTGAATATATGCATCGAGATTGGCTAATTCAGCAACTGTCTAACTCTCGTTATTCTCCAAATTTACAGGAAAAAATACAGACTTTCCTCAAGCGTAATCACAATCAAGTAGTATCGCGTAAGCTGCGCTTCCGTTGGTTAAACTTTCTTGCAGACACTAAACAAAATAGACTATTTACGCACTACTACCAGCCTCAGCGTAGCAATAAACTGCGATGTCACTACCTCAACTTACAGTTACAAAATGGCTCACCACTTGTTGACTTGTCTCCAAAGATTGAACGAATATGGTTTACCGGCAAGTCACTCCCTAAACAATGCGATCCACTATTCGCCGCCTGGAAAGAAAAAGGAGAATTAACCGAACCTAGAATTTGGCATAGAATGCAATTGGCGGCAGATAATAAACAATATCAACTAGTCAGATACCTTTCACGAATGTTATCTGACGATTCAAAACCAGCTGCTTTATGGCTTGAGAAAATTTCAAGAAACCCTTCGAGGCTCAAGCAAAGGCCGCCCAAACATCTGGAAGCAGAATATACACAATCAATCATTTTAGAGGGGCTTGAAAAACTTGCTTGGCAAAAACCCGAAGATGCTATTAAATTATGGAAACAGTATCACCCAAAGCTCAGCCTCTCCAACAATCAAAAATTGCAATTACAGCGAGTAATCGGATTATCTCTGGCTATAAAGGGCTCAGCTAACTCAAAAGACTGGTTAGAAAGTGCGGAGCTAACCCATGACGGCTCCGTCAAGCAATGGCTACTAAGTAATCGTCTAATTCAATCCGACTGGTCAGCAATTCACAGATACACCAAAGAAAACGCAAAAAATGAGTCTATTGATAAATGGCACTTTTGGAACGCCATCTCTGCTAGCAACCTTGGTCGGAAAGAGACCGCAAAACAACAGCTTACATTGCTAGCAAACAATCGAAGTTATTATGGATTTTTGGCCGCATCAATTCTAAACACTCAACTCAACTTTAACCATAAAGAAGCAAATGTTACCAATCCGGAATTATCTCAATTAACTCAACGCGATTCGGCTAAACGAGCCAAGGCTCTTTTAGATCTAGGCCGTTATAGTGAAGCTCGCAGCGAATGGAACCATCTAATGAAAAGCTTATCTAAGCGACAATATTTAGCCGCCGCTCACTTAGCTCACGGCTGGGGTTGGGATCATCAATCGATCTTAGCATTCGCAAAAAGCAAGGAGTTTGACGACATTGTAAAACGATTTCCGCTGTTTAAAGTCGAACAATATCAGGCAGCTGCTAGCCTACATGGTATACCGGTTTCATGGGCATATGCTATCACTCGACAAGAAAGCGCATTTAAGAAAGATGCGACGTCTTCAGCAGGGGCGCAAGGGCTAATGCAATTAAAACCCAGTACCGCAAAAATGGTTGCTAAACAAAAATTAAAGGGGTCTCCGATAGCAAACCTATCAAGCCGCTCAATTGCGCGAAAGAAATTACTTCACCGCCCCAACCTTAATATCAACCTCGGAGTAGCCCACTTAAAACAAATGCTGGATTACTACGGCGGCAATCATGTTTTAGCGACAGCCGCCTATAATGCCGGACCATCTGCCGTTGACCGCTGGCTGAAAGACAATGAAATTGCTCACTCGATCACTTGGATAGAGCAAATCCCCTTTAAAGAAACCCGAGAATACGTTAAAAACGTACTTACTTATCAAGAAATCTATGCTGAACTTATTGATGATGACAGCGGATTTATTAGAAATATCAAAGACATAACAATCCCTACAAGTTCTAAAACAAGTACCCAAGTCAGTACACGTTAAAATCAAGCAGCAAAGTCCTTAATTTTAGCCAATGTTCTCAGCCTATTTCTAATCATTTAATGCGCTAAAAACCGCTATTTAAATAGCGATTCAATCCTTTTAAAAATCGGAAATTTGTACAATGATTACAAGGAGAGCAGTAAAACACTCATTAAATATTTTTATTGCGAGGACAAGCAGATGATGTCTGGACAAGTAACGGCCGAAATCGGCCATTGGTATAGAGCCCTTAATGATGACCAACTATTTGAGGTGGTCGCTATAGACTATGACGAACAAACCATTGAAACTCAAAACTTTGATGGAGATATATCTCAAATAGAATTTACCGGTTGGAAGGGCCTATTTCCGATCGAAATTGCTCCGCCGGAGGATTGGACCGGCCCCTACGAAATCGATAGAGATGACACTGCTTTTAACAGCTATGCTTTGAATGAAGCTATTTTGCAGTATAAAAGCTCTCACTAATGACTTAATGACTTAATGACTCGATAATCATTTCTGACAACTAGCTACTGACTAAACTCTTAAACTAGAACGGCTCTTCTACTTCGCTTTTTTAGATCAGAACACCCGACCCTAGAGTGTTTTAATCCATTAAATTAGCCTTTAAATCGCTCGATCTCCTTTCATAGCCTGTGTAAAATAGCGCCAAAATTTACTCAGAGCTTTAAAGGCTACTTAATATGTCAGAAAATAACCAAAAACCACTTAGTTACAAAGATGCAGGCGTGGATATCGAAGCGGGTAATCAGCTAGTTGATAGAATAAAGAGCGTTGCTAAGGCGACAAAACGCCCAGAAGTAACCTCAAATCTTGGTGGTTTTGGTGCAATGTTTGAACTGCCATCGGGTTATGACCAACCGGTATTGGTTTCTGGTACAGATGGCGTTGGAACAAAATTAAGATTAGCTATTGATGCAGGAATTCACGATAAAGTTGGAATCGATTTGGTCGCGATGTGCGTTAATGATCTAATCGTTCAAGGGGCTGAACCGTTGTTTTTCTTAGATTATTACGCAACTGGCAAGCTAGATATTGAGACAGCTGTAAGCGTAGTCACTGGTATTGGCGAAGGGTGTAAACAATCAAACTGCTCATTAATTGGCGGTGAAACAGCTGAAATGCCAGGAATGTATGAAGGTGAAGATTATGACCTGGCAGGCTTTTGTGTTGGTATTGTTGAGAAAAGCAAAGTAATTGACGGAAGCCAAGTAAAAGCTGGAGACCAACTAATTGGATTAGCTTCCAGCGGCCCTCATTCCAATGGGTATTCGTTAATTAGAAAAATTATCGAAGTATCTGGCGCCGATTTAAAACAGACTTTCGGCCATACGACGCTTGCAGAAACGCTGCTTGAGCCCACAAAAATCTATGTGAAGTCAGTACTAAAACTAATTGAAGAAGTTAATTTAAAAGCCTTATCTCATATCACAGGTGGCGGCTTGCTTGAGAATATTCCTCGAGTTCTTCCAGTTAATAGTTGCGCGCAAATTGACCTTTCTAGCTGGGCCAAACCAGAAATTTTCAATTGGTTACAACAAAATGGCAATGTTGAAGATAATGAAATGTATAAAACCTTTAATTGCGGTGTTGGAATGGTATTAGTTGTTTCTGCAGAAGAACTACAACTTGCTTTAGAGGTCTTAAAAAGTTGCGGAGAAGACGCTTGGCATTTAGGCGAAATCATCGAATCTAACAATGACGTACAAGTCTCCTTTATTAATTAGGAATTAAAATTTAAACCCTAATTAACCTTACCTACAACTAAACAACGCTGATTGATATAGGTTTGAACATGTCGAAAAAGAATATTGTCATATTAATTTCTGGCAGTGGCTCGAATTTACAAGCTTTTATCGATGCACAAAAGCAACCGGACTTCCATGGTGATATTAAAGCGGTGATCAGTAATAATGCTGAAGCCTATGGTTTAACCAGGGCTAAACAAGCAGGTATACCGGCTATTACCGTAGCCCATCGAGATTTCGAAAATAGGCAGTCATTTGATCGAGAACTAGCCAATGTCATACAAGACTATCAGCCGGACCTAGTCGTTTTGGCTGGCTTTATGAGGATTCTAACCGCTGAGTTTGTGACTAAGTTTAAGGGAAAATTGCTAAATATTCACCCTTCTCTCCTTCCAAAGTATCCGGGTTTAAACACCCATCGCAAAGCTTTGGAGAATCACGATAAATATCACGGCACTTCGGTTCATTTTGTCACTGAAGAGTTAGATGGTGGCCCCTTAATTGGGCAATCAAAAACAGAAATACTTGCTGGTGACGATGAACAAAGCTTAATTAAAAGAGTCCAAGACCTCGAACATAAACTTTATCCCCATATTGCGAAACTTTTTCTCAACGACTCTATTAAGTTACAAGAGGACCATGTTTATTTTGAAAATAACCTTTTGGAATCCGCTATTGTTATCTGATCATAATGCAGGGCCTCAATCTTTCGTTCAAATAGCAACTAACAGCTGGCAAGTAAAACTGTACCAAACCTTCAGGGCGGCCTTTTTAACCACCCTAGTGCTTTTCACCACCCAACTTTTTGCACAAGTACAAAGTACCAAGGAAGATATTCATCAACAAATGAAGCCTTCCAAAGACCAAGCGACCGCTCTGCAGCCATCAGCCCAGAACCAATGGTCTTTTATTCACCCCTATAGTGCCCGCTATATCGTTTCTTCTGATGGCGATAAAATTGGCTACTCGAATCGCGAGCTAAAAAAGCAGGAAAATATTTGGCAGTTATCGACAGATGCCGAAGTTAGCAAATACTTCCTAAAAATGACTAGCCAGGAGTTTTCTCGGTTTACCCTTATAGACAATAAATTAACAACATTAGAATTTGACTCTAAAACCAAGATTTCATTTAAGAAAGAACGTCATATGAATCAAATTTTTGATTGGGATACTGGTACTGAATTGGGCAATAGAGACAATAAAAAATGGCGATTGGAGCACAGTGAGTTAGCCTATGATCGTGTCTCACACCTAATTCAAATGCGAGCTGATTTACTCGCTCAACGCGAAGATTTTACTTACGCCGTGAGCTATAAGGGCAAATTGGCTCTATATAGTTATCAACATCAAGGTATAGAAGTTATTACAACAAAGATGGGAAAACTTAAAACCATTAAGTTTTCCCGTAAAAAGGCTAACGGCGATATTTTTATCGTTTGGTTGAGCCCAGAACTCAACTATTTCCCGGCTAAAATAGCCCAACTAGAAGACGACAAACCAGAAATCACAATGACTCTCGAACATTTGGATTATCAATCAACAACGCTTGTTTCAAAGTAAAGGCAAGTTAAACTTTTAACCTTCTCAATTTGCTTTAATTAACGACAACACCTTTTCCTCAGTACTTCTCATTCCGGCAGCTTTACCTAATTTTAAGGAATCTTCAGCAGACTGCCCTTGCAGTTTAAACGCTCGATAGGCAAGTAACCCACCAACACGATTACTGCTCGCGCAATGAACTAACACCGGTTGAGACATGTCTTTAAGTACGTTATCTAATATCTGTGCATTTTCTATGTTAATACCGTCACTTCCCGCCACTTCAATTGACACATATTTCATTCCTAAGTCTTCAACAACTTTCTTTTCATCAAACTGCTTAAACTCGCCTGCGGTACGTAAATTCACTATAACTTTTGTCCCGTTTGCCGCCAATGTCTGCAAATCCTTGATACTTGGCTGACCTCCAGTCATTAAATTAGTTAAAGGTTCCGCAGTATTTTTCATTTCTAGAGCAGTTTTATGATCTGACGCAATTGCAGAGCTGGCAATAAGTGCTATTACATATACAGAAAGAGCTAGGGTGCGTAATAATGTGAGCACGGTATTCTCCATTTGTTGGGGTTAAAAAACAATTAATATCAGTGCAAAGCTACCTCGTATTATATCGTTAGTCTATGATTTTCTATCGAAAACAGTGATTCTTTTGATGCAGACTCGTGTTAAATACGAACAATAATCAACATCAATAAGTAGCACTTAACGGTATCTTTCGATACTGTCGATAAGCGGTATAATTGAAATTGACTTAGGCCCCTCGCTTCGCTTAATCTTTAGTTATCAATAATAATCATAACCGGAGGCAACATGTCCCTTACCAATGCTTTTGCACTTTTATACGGACCAGATAAAGAGTGGCATAATATTAGCGAGCAGAAACAAAGTATTAGCCATATTTATCTAACTTATTTAGTTTTCTTTGCCGCAATACCGCCGGCGGCTGCGTTCGTAGGTAGTACCTACGTAGGCTGGCAAGTCGGGAGTGGAGAAACTCACACTCTTACAGTTGATAGTGCACTTAAGCTTTCAATTGCGGCTTACATCGCTATATTGGTAGCGGTTTTAGTTCTTTCCATGTTTATACAATGGATGGCAAAAACCTACGGAGCCAAACCAAGCCTATCGGAATGCGTTAACTTAACAGCATACAGCTTTACACCGTTATTTTTGGCTGGTTTTTTAGGCGCATTTCCGATTTTATGGCTTGATATGCTAATGACGTTAGTAGCGATTGCAATGTCAGTTAATCTACTATTTAAAGGTGTCCCAAAGCTAATGGGGATTTCAGAAGAAAAGGCTTTTCTCTTTTCTAGCTCAATATTAACCGTTGCTATGGTTAGTTTAGTCGGGATGTTGGCGATTACTGTGATTTTTTGGGGCTCAGGTCTATCACCGGTTTTTCAAGCAGGCTAAGTAAAATTGGATAACGCCATTGATATTAATCAATAGAGTAGGTATTTAAATTGGATATAATCTTTTGGCTGATTCCTCTATCTATTGCGATACTCGTTTTGGCTATCGCAATATTTTTCTGGGCAGTCCGCACGGGCCAGTTTGATGACTTAGACTCACCGGCAATAAATATACTTTTGGACGATGACAAACCAAACCAGGATAAACAGTAGCTCCATGTACAAGCTATTTTACTTAAAACTGATTGTTCTAGCTTTCGCATTGGGGAGCTTTTGCAAAGCCAGTCCAACACTGCTTGTTGACCAAGATTTTAATGTTATTTCAGTTAATGGCAGTAGTTACCAGAGCGGATTTCTCACCTCTGATTCAAAACTTCAATTACATCCTGGTGTCAATAAAATAGCAGTCGAATATGAAGTTGTTTTTGATCAAGATGACGAGTTTGATTTGGTCAAATCCGATACTTTAGTGATCAGTTTTTACGCAACAAGAAATAATCATTATGTATTGAATTACTTGAAGCCAGCCAACTCGAGAGCGGCAAGACTGTTTGCTAAAAACCCTATGATAAATATATTGGATCACTCAGGTAGTCACTTAAAAGCGTCAAGCTATTTCCTTGGTTCCAAATCTGAGGGATTCATTAACCAACAAACAAGGCCGTCTCTGAGTGGACAAAAACCCATAAGAATCACATCGGAAAAAACAATTAATTCAACGAAAAGTCAATCAAAAAGCACACCGTCTAGAAATAATAATACTGCCACCAATGCCGAACAACAACTAGACTACTGGTGGCAAAAAGCCACTCCTAAACAGCGCCAATCTTTTCTCAAAAAAGTCTTGAACAACGAATAGCGGATATTATCATTGGAATCAATTAGCTTAGTTGGCGCTGTATTACTCGGTCTTATGGGGGCCGGACATTGTTTAGCAATGTGCGGTGGAATTATTTCTAGTTTGTCCGCGTCCAGCCAAGGACAAAATCCAAAAACAAATTGGTGGTTTGTGGTTGTTTACCAGATAGGTCGAATCACAAGCTATACCCTTTTTGGTTTGATTGCTGGTTTTATTGGCTTTCAATTTAAGCAAGTTAGCCCAATCCCTATTCTACAAATCGCCTCAAGTTTATTGTTGATTGCTATGGCTCTCTATATTAGCCAGATTTGGATGGGACTGAGTTATCTTGAAAAAATTGGAAAGAAATTCTGGAACCTTATCAGCCCATTTGCAAAACACCTTTTGCCGGTTGTAAGCCCTAAGCAAGCATTCATATTAGGAAGCCTTTGGGGATGGCTACCATGTGGCTTAGTATACACCAGCTTGGGGTATGCTTTATCACTTGCTAATAGCTTTCAAAGTGCGCTATTTATGTTTTTATTCGGTCTAGGCACTTTACCAGCAACTTTACTTGCAGGCAGTACTAGTCTTGGATTCAAAAGAGTACTTAATAATAAATTAATTCGTTGGTCGGTTGCCGCGGGATTTATGGCATTCGGAGTATTTACTCTCTACTCTCTTTTAGCATCACCAGCGCACGTTCATCATCACTAAACCTCTCTGATAAAAGTCCGTTAAGCGATATCGCATTTTGTGAGCTTAATAATTGTCGGCAGTATTTCTTCGTATGAACTAGAATTAAGCTCATAAAATATAAAAACACACCACCCTTTTAAGCTTTTGAAGATAAAAGGCATCCAGCTGTTTTAAACCTTAACAACCTGAGTATTAGCATAACATGAGTAGTTTTGACCAAATAATCGAATCGTTAGTGGTTGCCTCCGTAGCTATTGGACTATTAACAACCTATCTAACTTTAAACAAGATTTGGTCACGAAAAAGCGATGCTAATGTCGCCAAAAGTGTTTCAGTTTTTGCCTCGATTTTGGGAATACTCTCTACGGTTCCCTTTTTGATCAAATACGGATTTCTTGATGCCGAATACAAAGGCGCTTTTAAGGCCTTGGTAAGTATTATTACTGGCGTTATTTTCTTGTTAATCGGAAGTGGCTTTTGGGTTAGAAACCGAAATAAACAAGAAAGTTTATGGGTTAAATTTAAGCGAGCTGTAAAACTCGAAAAACACGAAGCTGGCGATTTAGTTAAAGCGTTACTAAAGCCAACCGGCGCAGACAAAATGCTAAACATTCTCATTCAACTAGCTCAAATTGATAAACGCATTGACGAGAAAGAGTTTCAGTTTATTGAGACTTTCGCTGCCAGTTGGAGTATTCCTTTTTCAAAAGATGATTTAAATAGTTATAAACACGAATCTCAAGATTCTAGCTACATCGAATTAAGACATTCTGTTGCAGACTACCTAAACCTTCGTCCCCCTATTGAGCAATCAACGCACTTACGTGATGTTTTGAATGCCTTAGCAAAGTCTGACCAATCTATTTCAGAGCAAGAGCAATTTATTCTGGAAGAAATCAACTCTATGTTAGAAGCTTATAAAGTTCAAAAAGGCTTCGATGCGAAATTTCAAGTTGTGATCGCACCACAAAACAAAGACCAAGAAGATTTGCTTAGAAATATACTACCAGAATTAGTGATTAGTGAATCTGCTGGCGGGAAAGGCTATTTAGTAGGGAACTTTTATTCGATGAGGTTTGCTAGAATGGTTTGTACTAAATATCGAAGCTTAAACCTTTTTACCGCAATTGAAACTGTCAGCAATATTCAGCAAGTCCAAGCTGGTGATTAAACTGTTTTGAGTTGCGCTTTCTCTAAGCTTTCTCGTATACGCGAAGGGACTTTTTGTTGAGCTTGAAGTATTGCTTCTTCAATTGCGCATATAGTGGCTTCAATATTTGCACTACCGTGGCTTTTAATAACAATACCTCTCAGCCCTATTAAACAGGCACCATTATATCTCTCTGGATTTATCTCATCTTTAAACAAGTTCAAAACCGGCTTCGCTAACAAACCAATAAATCTAGTCCACCAATTCTTTTGAAATGCATGTTTGATTTTTTCTAGTAAGAATACACTTAACCCTTCAGAAGCTTTTAGCACATTGTTACCGGTAAATCCGTCGGTGACTATGACTTGATAATCACCGCTAAAAATTTGATTACCTTCAACGAACCCACAGAATTGAACGCCTTCTAGATTTTCAATAAGACCAGCCGCTTTGCGAAGCTTTTCAGAACCCTTAATTTCTTCTTCTCCTACATTTAGCAGGCCAACTTTAGGCGATTCAACACCATCAATCCCTTTGCATAACTCATTTCCCATGATTGCAAATTGCGCCAATCGCTGTTCATTACATTCTACGTTTGCGCCTAAATCTAGAAAATACACTTGCCCGTTTTTAGTTGTGGGTAATGCAGAAATAATTGCGGGTCGGTCAATGCCGGGTAGCATTTTCAAAATAAACCGAGAGATGGCCATCAATGCACCGGTATTTCCTGCACTAACACAGGCGCTGGCTTGACCGTCTCTTACAGCCTCTAATGCTAATCGCATTGAAGACTCTTTCTTGGTTTTTAGCGCAACAGATGGTTTATCGGTCATCAACACATCATTCTTAGATGGAAAAACCGAGAGGTTTGGGTGTTTGTCTATTTTGTGAAGTTTTAACTGAGCTTGGATTAACGACAAATCACCAAATAATAGGAACTTGGTGTGGCCATTCTCGGCAATAGAATCTGGGTTTAATAAGACTCTTTTCACTGCTGGAATTGTAACTGAGGGGCCAAAATCGCCCCCCATACAATCGATTGCTATTGTTAAATTAGTCATTTTGACTAAATTAGTTTAAAAAGCTTTCGATAAATCTAATAGAAAATATCAACAATCGATAATTAAATTAGATTACTTTACGGCCACGGTAATAGCCATCTTCTGTCATGTTGTGACGAAGGTGAAGCTCACCAGTCGTTTGATCTTCAGATAATGCGGACGTATTAGAAACTAGTGCATCATGTGAACGTCTCATACCGCGACGAGCGCGTGATTTTTTACTCTTTTGAACAGCCATTGGATTAACTCCTAAGTTTTACAATTTTAAAATCAGTTCATAAGCTGGTGACAACCAGCTTAATCAATTTTTTTCGAAATCTACATTTTCTAGAACCTGAAAAGGGTTCTTTTTAGATTCAGCTTCTTTGGGTAAATCTCCATAAGAAAACTTCATCCCTAATTCTTCGCTCGCCTTATTGGCGATCAGAGGAAGCGATAATATGAGTTCATCCTCAATCACTTCCTTAATATCAACTTGTCCATCTTCGACCAGCAAGGGTTCATATTCTTCATCTAGGTCGTTAATTTGCTCTTCTGTAATAACCATACAGTAAGTCACGGTAGTATCAATTCGATGGCCAATCGGCTCAAAGCTTGTTTGACACTCCAATACCACATCGGCAACCACATGCGCCTCTACCAAACAACGCTTTCTATCGTCTAATCGACCGCTCAAATGGGCCTCAATAGTGCCTTCATTTGAGTACAAGAGACCGTCTATACGACCGAAATCTTTGACTTGCCATTTATACTTTAACTCACCCTCTTTATTTGCTAATTTTCGAGGTTGTATAAAGGTTTTCAACTCAGATTTCACATCAGTCTCCATCATAGGCGCGCGATTCTACCCAAAAGTCCCTCAAAAGGCAAAACTAATCGCCTGAAAACACTAATAAACTTAGCTTAAAGCGAAATTTACAGCAAATTCGGCATGGATCTCCGTGGTATCGAATAATCGAGCCTTAGTATCTGCCTGTTTAAGTAATAAACCAATCTCTGTACACCCCAAAATTACGGCTTGCGCGCCTTTGCTAATAAGCCCCTCCGTAATCTTTACATAGCTTAATCTGGAATCAGGCTTGATTTCGCCCTTACATAATTCTTGATAGATGATTTGATGAACATCATTACGCTCTTTTATCTCTGGCGTAATCACATCAATGCCGTGCTTTTCTATCAACCTTTGTTTATAAAATGCCTGTTCCATAGTAAATTTGGTACCTAAAAGCCCTACTCGTTGAATATTTTGGCTTCTTAACGTATCAGCAGTTGCATCGGCAATATGTAATAAAGGTAAATCACATTGCTCAGTAACTTGATCAGCTACTTTATGCATAGTATTAGTGGCGATAACAATACAATCCGCGCCCGCGGCTGACAACGATTGTGCAGCATTACCCAAAATAGCAGCCATTTCGGGCCATTTTTCAGCCACCTGCAGAGCTTCGATTTCAGCAAAGTTTAGGCTATACAGTACGATCTTAGCCGAATTCAATCCGCCTAGTCGCTCTTTTACCTTGGTATTGATAAGCCGGTAGTAGCTTTCAGTGCTTTCCCAACTCATTCCGCCAATAATACCTATGGTCTTCATTCTTCACCCAATAGATCATCTATCAGAATAACAGGCTCTATTTCCGCACCATCCAGTTCTTCATCCCAATTAACCCCAACATACAGACCATCTTCGTCCATTCCATGCAACCAAGCATCAATAAAATCGTCAATTCTAATTGGGTTAGGACTGTAATCGCTCCAATCGTCGCAACATGCGGCAAGCGCTTCTTTTTCATTAGACCAAAATGGCATTACCTGAGCATCGTCAAACTCATTAGACTCACAAATAGCAAACCCTTCTTTATTCTTAAGGTTCCAAACCACTTCAAATTCATCAGCTTCATCAATAAATCTTTCGTAGTTATCTTTATAACTGTCTGTCATCTTTTATCAGTTTTCTAATTAATAAGGTTGGGTTGTATTCTAACAGAAAATAATCAGTATAATGCCGAATAGGCAGCCAATAATAAGCACATTTCTATGCGGTCTCAAACGACGACTAATACTGATAAAAGCGAAAACTGGAATTCGGTTAAATACTTATTTCCCTACTTAAGTGAATACAAAGGTAGAATTTTCACCGCATTTGTCTTTTTAATAGCTGCAAAACTGGCAAGCATTGCCCTCCCTCTATTACTCGGGCAAATTGTTGATGGCATGAGCCAACAGACTGACTCGACTAATAATTCAAGTTCAATTTTTAATCAGTTGTGGTTTCTAATCCCTACTTCGTTGGTTTTACTGTACGGATTATTGCGGCTTGCAAGTGTTTTGTTCGGCGAAGTCCGTGACACTTTATTCGGGCGCGTAACAGAACGAGCAATGCGCAGGATCGGCTACAAAGTATTTCAGCATTTGCATAGTTTAGATTTAGACTTTCATTTAGATCGCAAAACCGGCGGATTATCTCGTGATATTGAACGCGGCGTGTCTGGGATTAGTTTCTTAATGCGATTTATGATATTCAACATATTGCCCACTCTATTTGAAATTGTCATGGTGATGGGAATCTTTTATTCTCAGTTTGGTATTAAATTTGCGTTAGTAACCTTTATATCAATTATTGGATATATTAGTTTTTCTGTCATTGTTACCAATTGGCGAAACAAGTTTCTAAGAGCCGCTAACAAAGCCGATTCCGATAGTAACAGTCGGGCTATAGATAGTTTACTGAACTACGAAACTGTAAAGTACTATACCAATGAAGCATTTGAAGCGAAGCGCTACGATGCAGATTTGGCGAACTGGGAAAAAGCTCGACGACAAAATAGACTCTCTTTGTTTGCCTTAAACTCCGGCCAAGCTTTAATTATTAGTGCATCTATGACTGCTATGATGTACCTCGCAGCACTTGATGTCCAAGCCAATCTGATGACTCCAGGTAATTTTGTAACGATTACAGGTTTAATGATGGGAATTTTTATTCCTCTCAATTTTTTGGGTTTCGTTTATCGAGAAATAAAAATGTCATTAATCAACATCGAACAAATGTTTGGTTTGTTAGCGGTAGAACCAAAAATTAAGGATTCACCAAATGCCTTAGAATTAATAGTTGAGCAAGGAGTAATCGAATTTCAGAATGTCAATTTTGGTTATTCCGATCAGCGACAAATACTAGACGATATTAGTTTTAATGCTAAAGCCGGTGAGACAATAGCGTTAGTCGGGGCCAGTGGCTCAGGCAAATCTACCACTATCAAAATGTTGTTTCGTTTCTACGACCCCGATAGCGGTAACATTCTAATTGACAATCACAATATCGCGAACATTACTCAGCATTCACTAAGATCTGCCATCGGAATCGTGCCACAAGATACTGTACTATTTAATGATACTATCTTAGAAAATATTCGTTATGGTCGCCCTTCTGCAACTCAACAAGAAATACAGCAAGCGATCGAAATGGCTCATTTGAGTCGTTTTATAGAACAGTTACCCGAAGGCACTAACACAATGGTTGGTGAGCGTGGGTTAAAATTATCTGGTGGAGAAAAACAACGAGTAGCTATCGCTAGAACCATCTTAAAGAACCCACCTATTCTAGTATTTGATGAAGCTACTTCATCATTAGACAGTCAGTCAGAAAAAATCATTCTAGATGCAATCAAAGAACTAGCCAAATCTACTACCAGTCTGGTCATTGCTCATCGCCTTTCAACCATTGTTGACGCCGATAAAATACTGGTATTCGATAATGGCAAGATCGTTGAGCAAGGTACCCACGATCAACTACTAGCCCTTGGCCAAAAATATCAACAGTTATGGCTGGCTCAACAAAAAGAAGAGTAAAACATGTCATCACTTATCTTAGCTTCCTCTTCAAAATACCGTCAAGCCCTGCTCTCTCGTCTGGGTGTTAATTTTGAATGCATATCTCCGGCTATTGATGAAACACCGCTTCCTAATGAACCCCCGTTACAACTAGTTAAACGACTATCTATCGATAAAGCCAACAAAGTGGCTCAAATTCACCCTGAAAACTTCATACTCGGTTCAGACCAAGTCGCAGTATTTGAACAGAAAATCATCGGCAAACCAAAAGTTTTTGAAGCCGCTTATATGCAGCTTTCTGCATTTTCAGGAAATAGTATTCAATTTCTTACTGGAGTGGCGTTAATTAACAGAAAAGAAAAAATTTGCTCATTCGAACATTCCGAAGTCACAGTTAAATTTAGATGTTTAACAAAACAACAAATTTGCAACTATCTAGAGATTGACCAGCCCTTCGATTGCGCGGGAAGCTTTAAAGTAGAACGTCTAGGTATCAGCCTTTTTGAATCAATTAACTCTGATGACCCAACCAGCTTAGAAGGGTTGCCGTTAATTAAAGTTTGCAGCTTGTTAAGGTCGGTAGGCTTACTTCTTTAGCTTGAACTAATTGGCTAATCTTCTGTATTGATATTGTACTAAACCAATACCTACTATCATAAAAGCTATCCCTAAAAGTTCCAATTGATTTAAATAGTCATTTAATAAAGGCATAGCAAACAAGGCAGTAAATATAATCCCTGACATAGCAATAATACTTGCTTCATATGCTTTTAAGTATTGCATTACTTGACTAAAAACCGTCATCGCTAGCGCATTGGCAATCACTCCGTTCAAAATGATGACAAGCCAGTCTTGATTACTAATTGGGTTGACTGGAAAGTCGATTACTAGACCTAGTATGATCAATGGTACTCCACCAATACAAACTGAAAGCGTGGCAATTTGGTGATGACTTAGACCGTGCTGTTTAGCTAACTGCAAATTTCTAATCAAAATATTAGTTAAAGCCAAACATATCACCGCAAAAGAAACACTTATGATACCGATAAGCTCTCCGCCTTTAGGCTTTTCGTAAAAAAATACCCACAATCCAACAACCGCAATCAAAGCACCCAAGATTTGTAGTAACTTAGGTTTTTCTTTCAGCAAAATAGCACTCAAAAACATTGTAACGATGCCGACAAAATTCATTAAGTAGGCATGAGTGGTGACCGGCAACAAATCAAGTGAAAATATAAAAAAGAATCGAACTGCGCAGTAATTAAGTAAGCCAATACCAATCAAGATAAGCCAAACTTTTGGCTTAATCGAAACGAACAATGATTCCTTCCTTACAAACAACAAATAGATTAGCATTGCGACTATAGCAAAAACCATCTGCAGCCAAACGAAAGTATAAAATGGCACTTCAGCTAAAGATTTTTTTGCCAACGTAATTACAAATGATATCGCAACCATAGCAATAAGTAATTTTAAACTAGCTTGGGTTCGTTGTTTCATAGGTCAGAATTAAGCATTATTGATTTTGCTTAAGAGAGCAACTTAATTTTTTCTTTTAACTGAGTTAAACAATCGAGCACTGCTATCGGCCTCAGGTCTCCTAGGGCTTGCGGGCTACTAGCTCCGGTTGTAACACCAATAGAATCCACTTTTGCATTTTTCGCCATGTTAATATCATGTACACTATCCCCAACGACTAATGTTTTATCCGGATCACAGCCGGTTAAATCGAGCAATCTGTGAACCATTTCTGGATGAGGTTTTGAGGTTGCCTCATCTGCGCAAACAGAATGTTTGAAATAGTTTTCTAGTCCAACTGAGGTCAAAGCTCTAGATAATCCGTGTCTAGCTTTTCCGGTAGCAACTGCAGTTTGGACATTGTTACTCTCTAGCCAACCTAGCAAATCCAATGCACCAGGAAAAAGTGGGGATGGGGTTTGATCTTTATCAACATATTGCTCCCTATAAATATCTCTAATGTTAGTTTTTAGAAGATCTCCTGCAACCGGAAAAAGTTGTGAAATAACCGCTTCCATACTTAACCCGATAGTACTCTTGATCGCCTCGACTGTCGGAACTTTCTCTTCAACAATTCGCGCAGTCTGCTGCATACTCGAAACAATTCGAGCAGTCGAATCCATAAGTGTTCCATCCCAATCAAAAATAACAAAATGATAGTTTTTTTTCATTGGTTCCCTGTTAATTTGAACGCGCCGTAAGTTGTTTAATGATTTGAATCATTTTATCAGGCATTGGAGCTTCAACTGTCATAGCTTGTTCTTCTTCTGGTAATTTGAAAGTGAGCTTTCTCGCATGAAGTAAAAATGTATTTAATTGCAACGCTTGTAGGATATTTTTGTCATGTTCTAGATTGCTATATTTTTGGTCGCCTAATAAGGGACAAAAACAATGACGTGCATGAACTCTAATTTGATGAGTACGTCCAGTGATTGGTTTTGCAACAATTAAAGTATAATCCCCTAGCTTTTGTTCAATGGAAAAATGAGTTTCTGAAGGTTTACCATTAGCATCAACGATAACCTCTCTTTCTCCTGATGATCGTTCAGTCTTTAGCAGTGATGCCTTTACTTTTGAGTTTTTTTCTGACCATTGACCCGATACTAAAGCGACATATTCTTTATTCATTTTCCGATGTCTTAATTGATTTTGGAAATGAATTAAGAAAGACCGTCTTTTGGCGATTAATATACAACCAGAAGTATCACGATCGAGTCTATGAACTAATTCTAAAAACTTTTCTTTGGGTCTAAGCGCTCTCAAGGCTTCTATCAAACCATAAGACAATCCGCTACCGCCATGCACTGCGATGCCAGATGGTTTATTAACAACCATGTATTGCTTGGTTTCCAAAATAATACAGTTTTCTAGGTGCTTGATTTGTTCTAAATTGGAAAAGGAGTTACTAGCTGTTTTTTCGGTCACTCTTATTGGAGGGACCCTGACCATATCATTGGACTGAAGTTTATACTCGGCCTTAACCCTACCTTTGTTCACCCTCACTTCGCCCTTTCGAATGATCCGATAAACGCGACTTTTTGGCACCCCCTTTAGCAAAGTAAAGAGAAAGTTATCGATTCGTTGACCATGATTATCAGCATCAATTTTCAAAAATTGCGCTTTTTCAAAAGAGTTCAAATACTTGAGAGTTAGGTTGGTTAAGTTTGAAGGTATTATCCAGTAAAAGCTGTAGGTTGGCGAATATTTTACTGGATTTTATTCTGTCATGAATTTAAGAGTTATTTAACACTAAGCGACATTTTCCTGAAAGTATTCGACCAAATGTTCATTAATACGCCGATTCAGCCAAATCTCCATACTTGAACCATCTTGTAAGGCTGCCTTCATCACTTTGTTTTGCTTGTCTGCGGCTAAGCTGATCGAATAATTACCAACAAAAGGCACAGTGTCTTCTCCACTTTGCTCTTGATGGATCAGGCAATAATCATCAACACATTTAATAAAGTTCTTTTTGATCTCTTCCGCTGTCTTACCATCAAATTCTAATAAATCGAGAGAATTAAGTACTTCTCCGGTCAAAATAGACCTTCGATCATCGAATTCGATTTTGCCGATAAAACCTCTGTGTAACAGCATCTATACACTCCAAACAACTGCAATTGGGCAGCAGAATCGCTACCAACTAATGTCTTACAGTAAATATAGCAGCTATCTAAATTTTGACAGTGAAATCGTTAATAAAATTTGAAACTGTTTAAAACGTTGTTTTTTTATGCAAAAAGACCATTAAAATGCTCTGGACAGGCAATAATAATAGATTCTATCCAACTGATTTTTATGGAAATATTAGTTTAATGCGAACATAGTTTAAATTTTTGATGCCAGAATGGCACCCTGCCGAATTGCACGTTTAGCATCAAGTTCTGCGGCAACATCAGCTCCACCAATTAGATGAACGCGCTCGAACAAATTCTTCGCTGCTTCATACAAAGCTGTGTTAGATAATTGTCCTGCACATAAAATAACATTATCAACTTCTAAACAGGTTTCTTTTCCCGATTGATTGATATGTAACCCTTGCTCATCTATCTTCAAATACTCGACATCATTTAACATCTTTACTTTTTTGTGCTTTAGACTTAAACGATGAGTCCAACCAGAAGTTTTACCTAACCCAGCTCCAACCTTAGACTTTTTGCGTTGTAGTAAAAAGACTTTCCTAGGCGATGCTTCAATTTCTATGTTTTTGGCCAAACCACCTCGACGAGTATATTCCGGATCGACTCCCCACTCTCTATTCCATGCCTCAGGGTCAGTTGTTAAAGACTTGTTATGAGTTAGAAACTCTGCAACGTCAAACCCAATTCCGCCAGCACCAATGACTGCCACAGATTTACCCACAGCTTTTTTGTGCTTTAAAACATCGATATATGATAAAACCTTTGAATGCTCAACTCCTTTGATTTTTGGAACTCTTGGCAAGATGCCGGTGGCTATTACTAATTCATCAAACTGCTCGCGCTTTAGTGATTCAACCGTGACATTAGTATTTAACCTAACCTCTACTTTGTTTTTTATTAACATGTTTTTAAAGTATCTAAGAGTTTCGTAAAACTCTTCTTTGCCTGGTACTTGATTGGCAATATTCAATTGTCCACCTATTTTATCGGCGGCATCTAGCAAGGTAACTTGATGACCACGTTGAGATGCGTAAACGGCAAATGCTATTCCTGCGGGGCCCGCTCCTACGACGGCAATCGATTTTGGTTGTTGGGTTGTTTCAAAGTTTAGCTCGGTTTCTTCACAGGCTCGGGGATTAACCAAGCAGCTTACTAATTGGTTCTTAAATGCATGATCTAAACAAGCTTGGTTGCATGCAATACATGTGTTTATTAAATCTGCCTGATTATTTTGAGCCTTTTTCATAAAATCAGGATCCGCGAGTAGCGGCCTTGCCATAGAGACCATGTCCGCTTGACCTGCCGCTAGAATTGTTTCTGCAGTTTCGGGATTATTAATTCTATTGGTGGTTATAAGAGGAATATTAATATGTCTTCGTATTTTCTCGGTAACCCAAGTGAAATTAGCTCTGGGTACCGATGTGACAATTGTGGGTATTCTCGCTTCATGCCAACCGATCCCTGTATTAATGATCGAAGCTCCAGCAGCTTCAATTTGTTTACCTAGCTCGACCACCTCTTCCCAGCTACTTCCGTTTTCAACCAGATCTAACATCGACAGCCTATAAATGATAATAAAATTGGCATCAGTAATCTGTCTTACTGCTTTTACAATTTCTATTGGGAACTTAATCCTATTTTTGAATTCGCCTCCCCACTTATCATTTCGTTTATTCGTTTTACTGACTATAAATTGATTTATTAGGTAGCCTTCTGACCCCATAATTTCGACGCCATCGTAGCCCGCTTTTTTGGCCAATCGAGCACAGTTTGCAAAATCCTTAATTGTCTTTTGAATTCCTCTCTCAGATAATGCTTTTGGTCTAAATGGGCTAATCGGAGATTTGATGGCTGATGGAGCTACCGCAAATGGGTGATAACCATAACGACCGGTATGTAGGATTTGCATGACAATCTTGCCGTTAGCTTGATGAACCGCATGGGTTACTTTTTTGTGTTTGCCTACTTGCCATGGAAAGCTAAGCTGGCAACCAAATGGGGCGACTCGACCTGCTAAATTGGGCGATATTCCACCAGTCACTATAAGACCAATTCCCCCTTCCGCCCGCTCCTTGTAGTATTGTGCTAGGCGGTCGAATCCTCCCCACTTTTCTTCTAGCCCGGTGTGCATAGAGCCCATAATTGCGCGATTAGCAATCACGTGATTGTGAACTTTCAAAGGTTGGAACAGTGTTGGGTAATGAGAATTTTCAGAATCTAACGGGCTATTTGTCATGTGCAGTTTATGATTAGAAAGTGTTATCGCCCATTATACCGATAACCCACCTAAGCAAAAGAAAGATTTTCTAACACTTTAGATTAGACGATAGACTCTATATATATCAATAACTTATAGTATTATTCTACTAGCATACTGGTTTCGTTAATAATAGGACTAACATTTTAATAATGATTGGTATAAGCTAGAGAAATATTGAATTTTTCTGATTACTAATTATTTCACCTAACCTAAGGATCTTTAATGACAAAGCTATTCAAAAATTTGTGGTACGGACTCGATTTGAGCCGCAAAATTTTTCTTAATTTTGTATTTTTTCTATTTATCATCCTCCTAATCAGCGCAATCGCTAGTTCCGGCGATAAGATTAAGGTCGAAAATGGTGTTGCATTAGTATTACAACCCAATGGCTATATAGTTGAACAGCTAACCTATAGAGATCCGATTGATCAGGCGATGCAGGAAGCAACCGGTAATGACGATGCACCTGAGACACTGCTGTATGATTTGATCGACGCCATCGACAATGCAAAAGATGATAAAAGAATTACTAGCTTAGTGATTTCCACTAACTACCTCTGGGGTGCCGGCGTTACTAAACTTCAAGATCTAGCTGCAGCGATTCAGGATTTTAAATCGAGTGGCAAAAAAGTCATTGCCTATGGCGATAACTATTCACAAGCGCAATACTACTTAGCCGCACAAGCAGACGAAGTGATTTTAGGCTCTCAAGGAGGACTATTTATCACCGGTTTTGCAAGAGTTGGAACTTATTTCAAGTCTTTCCTAGATAAAATGGGCGTTAATGTTCATGTTTTTAAAGTAGGGACATTTAAATCCGCAGTCGAACCTTTTATAAGAGATGACATGTCAGATGAAGCTAAGCTTGCCAATCAGGCTTGGATGTCAGATTTATGGAACGAATTCCAAAAAGATATCGCCGAGCGACGCTCATTAATGCCCGACGATATTGCAAGTTATATTAATAATTTCAAAGAGAACTTGGCCTCCAATAATGGCGACGGAGCCAAAACAGCGCTTGAAGCCGGTCTGGTAGACTCTCTAATGAGCCGTATCGAATTTCGCGAAAAAATGATTGACTTAGTAGGCATGGATGACAAATCAAAAAGTTACAAACACATCACTCATGCTAATTATCTAAAAGCCATTCGTTCCCCTTTAGAGTATGTAAACCCAACGACTAAGAAAGTGGCTGTAGTTACCGCCAAAGGTAATATTATGGACGGCGAACACAAGGAAGGCGTTATCGGCGGCGATACCATTGCTCGACTAATTAGAAAAGCTAGAAATGATGAAAATGTAAAAGCCATCGTATTGCGTGTCGATAGTGGTGGTGGATCAGCATTTGCTTCAGAAGTTATTCGTCGCGAGTTGGTTAAAGCACAAGAGCAAGGTATAAAAGTTGTGGCTTCAATGGGAGATGTTGCCGCTTCTGGTGGTTATTGGATATCAGCGACCTCTGATGAAATTTGGGCTAAACCAAGTACGATAACCGGTTCGATAGGCATTTTTGGCATGATCCCAACATTCGAAAAGCCATTGAACGAATGGGGAATCCATAGAGATGGAGTCGGTACCACCAAGTACGCGAATCCTATCGATGCTGGCCAGCCATTGTCTGAGGATGTTGCCGAAATTATTCAGACATCGATTAACGCTGGATATGACAGCTTCTTAGAACTCGTCTCAAAAGGTCGAAATATGACCAAAGAAGAAGTCGATAAAATCGCTCAGGGTCGAGTGTGGTCAGGTAAGAAAGCCCATGAATTAGGATTAGTCGATAACTTAGGAAGCCTAGATGATGCTATTAAGTCTGCAGCTAAACTAGCAGGGCTTGAGGATTACGATGTACTTAATGTTAAGCGGACACTTTCTGAAAATGAAAAGTTTCTGAAAGAGTTATTTAACCAAGCTGAAATCACTGAGCTTATGCAAGATAAGCAAGTGAAAAATCTCAAGCCGAGCCTTCAGGGCAAAGTAATTCAGCAAGTTTCGGAAACATTTCAAATGTTAACATCTTGGAATGACCCGAATAATGCATACGCAACTTGCTTTTGCGAGATAAACTAATACATCCTCATCAGTAACTTTAGATTAACTAGTAAAAACGGGCTTAATAGCCCGTTTTTTTGTCCTAGTGTCACGAACTAGGCACTTCTCCTATTTGTGATCCTAGCTCTTATAATCCTCACTAAGGTTATTCCAGTTAGTGCTTTATCTATATCCTGTGCTTGGTTATCATAACCCTAATTATCTCTTTGGACTTCTATTTGTCATGACCGAAAAGAAAGTTTATATCGCCTACACCGGTGGCACAATAGGCATGAAGCCAAGTGAACGCGGTTTTATTCCTGAGGCTGGTTACTTTACAGAGCAACTTAAGCGTCTTCCGGAATTAGCTTACCCAGATATGCCAAATGTGGTTATCAATGAATATGATGAACTTTTAGATTCTTCAAACATTACCCCTGACGATTGGTTTAGAGTCTCAGAAGACATCAAAGCTCACTATGATGACTTTGATGGCTTTATCGTTCTTCACGGTACTGACACTATGGCATATACAGCTTCGGCGCTTTCGTTCATGTTAGAAGATTTATCAAAACCAGTCATAGTAACGGGCTCGCAAATTCCTTGGTCGCAAATGCGTACTGATGCTCGTGAGAACTTAATAACATCTTTATTACTGGCATCAACTTACGATATTCCGGAAGTGACTTTGTATTTTCATAACCGACTGTACCGCGGCAATCGCGCTCGCAAACTTGATGCTAGCGGTTTCCATGCGTTTAAGTCACCCAACTTCCCTGCACTTGTAGAAGTTGGTTCACAAATCAGTGTTAATCAAGAACTCATCTTAAAAGAACCTTCAAAACCACTTTCAATTAATCGAATTGCCGCTCCAAAAGTAATGGTACTCAGTTTGTATCCTGGTTTTTCTACAGATGTATTAGAAGCGGTATTACACTCTGGAATCCAAGGATTAGTTTTGATGACTTATGGCATGGGAAACGCGCCTTGCAATGACCAAAAGTTTTTACACTTGCTTGCTGCAGCAAATCACGCAGGAATTATTATTGTCAATTGCACTCAGTGTATTAAAGGAACAGTTGATATGTCCAGTTACGAAACTGGCCATGAATTATTAAATGCGGGAGTTATTAGTGGGTTTGATATGACCCCAGAAGCAACTTTGACCAAGCTCAGTTATTTGTTAAGCACTGAATGTTCGACAGAAGAGATTAAACAAAAGATGCAGATCTCTTTGCGTGGAGAGCTGACCAGAGATTGATAGGACTGCTAATCTAATCGATTTCTGTTAGCGATTGAAAGTGCTAGAGTCGATTGGTCTAGATAACCTAACTCCCCACCCAGTGGTACGCCCTGTGCAAGTCTTGATACTTTAATTTTTGAATTATATTTATGCGCTAATTGAGCAATATAATGTGCGGTCGCCTCTCCTTCAATGGTTGAAGATGTTGCTACAATAACTTCTTCGACTTCACCTAGTGCCAAGCGCTCCGCTAACAATGGCATGCCGATTTCTTCTGGACCAATTCCATCCAAGGGTGATAGCTGACCAAGTAAAACAAAAAACAAACCACTAAAGCTAGCAGTAGATTCAATTGCTAAAACATCTGATGGCGATTCAACAACGCACAAAGTTGTTATATCGCGTCTTGGGTTAGCACATAATGAACACAATTTTTCTTCTGTATAATCTCGACATCTTTCACAATTTCCGATTCGCTGCATCGATTCATTGAGAACATTAGATAGCTGAAGCGCTCCTTGTCTATTACTATCTAATAAATGATATGCCATTCTTTGCGCGGATTTTTGACCGACACCAGGCAAGCATTTCAAAGAGTCAATTAGTTCAGTTAACAGCGAAACGTTTGACATCAACAATCCTAGAATGGAAATTTAAAACCAGGTGGTAAACCAATTCCATTGGTCACCGACGCCATTTTATCTTTAGTTTCAGCTTCCACTCTTCTAACGGCATCATTAATCGCCGCCGCAATTAAGTCTTCCAATATTTCTTTGTCTTCTGTTAACAACGATGGGTCTAAATCTACTTGCTTAACATCGTGTCTACCAGTCATCTTAATTTTGACCATACCAGCACCCGACTCACCAATCACTTCTACACTGGCCACTTCATTTTGAGCATCTTGCATTTTTTCTTGCATCTGCTGGGCTTGTTTCATTAAATCGCCTAGGCCTTTCATTCTTACCTCTACTGTTTTTTCTTTAAGTACATACTAAGAGTAACGCTCAATTTCTGCCGATGATTATTTTAGCACAATTGTCGATTTATCGACGCTCGCCCCTATAGATTGTTGCAATTTAGCCACACACGAGTTCTCGATGAGATTTTGATAAGCATCCTCTAACGCTCGTTTATACATTGCTACTTGCCTATCTTTCGGCGAGTATTCAATTTCTTCTATAGATTCGAATATGATTTGCAATTGTGGTTGTTTAAAGTATTCTCTAATTTTTTTGATCAACGAATGTGACAAATTTTCGGTTAAGAAATGCTCAACCATTTTTAAATAGTTTATCTGTAACTTTCCATCTGCATATTCAGCCAGCGAATTAATTAGAACCTGTTGGCCGTTTCCACTAAACCTCATTTGATCGATCACAACATGCCAATTGTCTCTAGTAATACTCTCGAGATTTACTTTGCTCTCGTCTGGATAAAGTGGTCTTTCATGATAAGCTAATCTTTCTTTTTTGTTTGTGCTAGATTCCAGCTGTTTATCGTCGTTATCTATTCTTGGCGTACTTATTTCTGTAGGGCTATCGTTAACATCCCTCAAGATAGTTCTTTCTGAATCGATTTTTGAAACAACTTGATCTTCTGTGCTTATTTGATTACTAATTTTTGTTTCGTCAGTAACCTTTATTTGCTCTTCAATTTCTATAGCGTTTGTTGTATCTCTGGCAACTTTAGAATTATCGGCGACTAGAGATAGTTTTGCTTTCGGGTCCGGAGGTACTGGTTGAACATTGCTAATTGGTTGTTCTTTTAGTGCTTGAACTTCTGAATGTCGTGCAAAACTCTCTGTCGCTTCAGCTTGAGTATTGCCTGAGGCATTCATGGAATTAATCGGTCTAGTGGTTTCTATCGGACCGTTATCTTTTACAGATAAACTGTTGTTCAGGGCGGAAATAGAATCGTTCGACTCAGACTTCGCAACCTCAGCTCGCGAATTAATCAGTTTTTTTTTTGCTGAAGACTGGCCTTGAGTATTGGGGTCTAAAGTTGATTTTGGTCTAAAAGCTAGCACTCTTAATAATGCCATTTCAAAGCCTTGCCTTGGATGTGGGGCATAAGCTAAATCCTTTTTAGCCTGTAAAGATAACTGATAATACAATTGTAAATCCGCAGCAGAAATTTGTGTAGCCAGCTCATTCAATTCTGGATCGGAGTTATCCTCAGTCGCTTGAATTACTGCTAAACGATGCAATAGATTTAACCAATCAGACATCACTTCAATAAAGTCAGGGGAGAACTGAGCCATTTCTTTGATAAGTCCCATCACGGCACCGGCATCATTTGATTGCACGCAACCTAAAAGCCTTATACAAAAATTTTGATCGATTGTACCAAGCATTTCTAGAACAGCTTGTTGACTAATTGATTCACCGCTATAAGCGATAGCTTGGTCTAGCAAACTAAGTGCATCTCTCATCGAACCATCAGCACCTTTCGCTATTGGTTTCAGAGCTGACTGTTCAAATTGAATCGATTCAGCAGTCAAAATTTTACTAAGATGGTCTACGATTTGCTGTTCTTCCATTCTTCTCAAATGAAATTGCAAGCAACGAGACAACACCGTCACTGGCAGTTTTTGTGGATCGGTAGTGGCTAACAGAAATATTACGTGAGGTGGTGGTTCTTCCAATGTTTTTAACAGTGCATTAAAACTATGCCCGCTCAACATATGAACCTCATCGATTAGGTAAACCTTGTATCGTCCTCGAGTGGGCCTGTATTGGACGTTATCGAGTAATTCTCGAGTATCTTCAACTTTAGTTTTTGATGCTGCATCAATTTCCATCAAATCGACGAAATTCCCTTGGTCGATTTCTGTACAGCTTGCACATTCACCACAAGGTGTCGCAGTTATACCTTTTTCGCAATTTAAGCTTTTAGAAAGAATTCGAGCAATCGTGGTTTTACCCACTCCACGTGTACCGGTAAACAAATAAGCATGATGCAGTCTCTGAGACTCAAGCGCGTTGCTCAGCGCCGTGGCTGTCTGTTTTTGACCCACGAGCTGTTCGAACGATTTAGGACGCCATTTGCGGGCAAGGACTTGATAGCTCATTAAATGTTCAGTACGCCAATATTCTACTGATGAAAGCAGCGATTATAAGCTAACACTTAAGATCTCGAAAGCCCTAATCACTAATCATACCTTAGTAACGGGTTTAATTCGGCGCATTGCGCTTAGTATCCAGCGCAAACAACAAAGGCTAAGCTAATCACAAGTATTTCTAATGATATATATTGAATCGTAGACACCTAGCTCCGCTATTGCGTATTAGTACCTTGATATCTAGGATTAGTTGCATAGAATAGTAGTAACAAAATAGCAGTATTACACCTTGTTTTAAGCTGGCTTTGGAGGCTATTATCGTGAATCAATTACAGTTAACAAAACTCTCTAGAGTATTTAAAGTCACTGTTGGATTATTCTTTTTCACTTTGACTAATGTACTAGCTGATAATCTTCCTACCAGTCATACAAATCATTCTAAAGATATAGCAAGCCCTATTGCATACAAGATTAACAATTTGGACGCCCAAACTATCCGAAAGATAGCAATCAGCTATCATCATGCACTATTAGAAGTTGACTATAAAAAAGGCTACATCATAGCGGATTTAACTACCAAAGAAATTGCCTCATTTAAGCACTTAGGCTTCACCCCAGAACCTGCATTAGAGTGGGACCTAAAATACCAATCATTTCTACATAAAATTAATAAATCAGGTTTAGCTAAACAAAAATCTATGACAGGCATTCCTGGCTTCGAGTGTTACCCAACTGTTGAAGAAAGCCTAGAAACAGGTAGTAGTCTTGCGAGCCAATACCCTGATTTAACCGACTGGATTGATATCGGAGACTCTTGGGAAAAAACACAATCTCAAGGCGGGTACGATTTAATGGTATTAAAAATTACCAACAAGTCAATTCAAGAGGACAAACCCAAACTATTTGTTCATAGTTCGATGCATGCACGAGAGTATGCTCCAGCCACTCTAAACCTAGACTTTGCTCAGCTGTTACTAAATAGTTACGAGCTCAATGCTGACGTCAGATGGATTGTTGATTATCACGAAATCCACCTTCTTTTTCATATGAACCCAGACGGACGAAAAATCGCTGAAACGGGAATACTTCAAAGAAAAAACACTAACGAGCAACATTGCCCGCAAGGGTTGGATGACGGCACAATCGGAGTTGATTTAAACCGTAATTTTGCATACAGCTGGAATGCAACCACCAATGGCTCGAGTGGGGTTGAATGTGACCAAACTTATAGAGGTTTAGCTGCTGAATCTGAACCAGAAACAAAAGCGGTATCTGACTATATAAGAGGCTTATTTCCTGATTCTCGCGGCCCGGATTTGGACGATAGCGCTCCATTAGACACGCCTGGAATGCACATAGATATCCATAGTTTCAGCCAATTAGTGTTATGGCCGTGGGGCCAAACACAAACCCCATCACCTAACGATGCGGGATTTGTTGCTCTTGGTAATAAACTAGCATGGTATAACTCTTACACACCACAACAAAGTATTGGGCTTTACCCAACTGATGGAACAAGCGACGCAGTTAGCTATGGCGAGCTAGGCGTGGCAGCCTTTACTTTCGAGTTAGGCACCGCTTTTTTCCAGCAATGCAGTGATTACACCTACACTATCAAACCAGACAACCTAAAGGCGTTGCTTTACGCAGCGAAAGCCACTGCCGCCCCATATTTATTAGCTCACGGACCGGATTTATGGCGAATCCAAATCAATGGCTCTGAACAGACGGCTACCGTTGCACAAGGTAATGTCGCTGAACTTAAATTAGCTGCATCGACTAACAGAACGCGTCAAACACTTAGCGGACACAGCGTTAAGCGTGTTGAATATTCAATTAATACGCCAATATGGAAAGATACCGCCCAAATCCATTCCCTTAATGCTGATGATAATACCTTTGATTCGGAGTTGGAGACAGCCACAGCACAAATTGACACTACCAATCTAAGTCAAGGACAGCACACAGTATTTGTCCGGGCTATTAACCAGGACGATCAGGCTGGAGTGACCAGCGCCATTGATTTAATTGTTGCAAATAATAACTCCGCAACCCCACTATTCACTACCACCTGTAGCGAATTGACTTGCTCATTCGATCCTTCGGAAAGTAGCGATTCAGATGGAGATATTATAGGTTACACTTGGTTTTACGGAGATGGGACAAGCGCGTCTTTGGCGACGGATACAGTACATAACTATACTTATCCACAAGCGGGTAATTATTCCGTTACTCTCTCTACCGTAGACGACTCTCAAAACAGGTCGTATGTTTCTACCAATATCGAAGTAACCTCACCCAGCAATCCCCAGCCTGAGCCCGAACCAGAAAGCTCAAGTGGCGGTGGAAGTAACTCGTTAATATTTCTCATTTTATTGACGCTAGTACTATTTCGAAAGTCATTCAATACCACAAAAATCGCCAATAAACCGGTCAATAACCAATTTTAAGGTCTTGCAATGCAATGGATTCAAAAGAACTTTGAGCAATTAACTACCGCTGAGCTTTATCTAATTCTAAAACTTAGATGTGAAGTCTTTGTGGTTGAACAGAATTGCCCCTATAACGATTTGGATGATCATGATAGACATCCCAGCGCCATTCACCTATTCACACTCAAAAATGACGCGCTCTGCGGCTACTTGAGAATTCTTCCCGCCGGCTGCTGTTACCCTAACATGCCATCTTTTGGAAGAGTCGTCACAGCAAAATCTGCCAGAGGTACAGGTGTAGGACGAGCTTTAGTATCAAGAGCAAACCAGATTATGGATGAAAACTGGCCCCAGAGTACTTGCCATATCTCTGCACAAGCGTACTTAGAGCACTTTTATCAGCAACATGGATTTCATGTAGTAGGAGAGCCCTACCTTGAAGATGGAATCCCGCATATTGGCATGGAACGTTTACTGAATCGTTCCTGATCGTCATTCTTTTTTAACGAGACACTACCTGGCTCTATTGAGCCAGCTAGCTCGCGTAACGACTTAACCAATTAGTTTTATAAAACCGCTGAAAAGCAATGGGGAACTTGAATAACTAGTTAGGTAAACTATACTTCTAAGCAACTACTTGTCGATTTAATTTGGTCATTTTCTATGACGTTTTACAGTGCTTGAAGAACAACTTGTTGAAAGCCGCAGGCTATCGGTTGCTCAACTAAAGAGCGATCTTGTCAATAAAGCATTAATCATTCTAGGAATCATTTCCATACCGGCCCTAGCTAGTTCGCTATTACGCTACTTTCAAATTGGCTTTTTACCGATCATGGCGTCACATGTTGTTATTGTGTCGCTTATTTTGTTTACCACTATTAGAAGAAATTCACTCCCCTACTTATTCCGAGCTTCGGTATTAATAGGGATATTTATGATCATCGGCATCAGTGGAATTTCGACATTCGGTCTTACTGGAAACGGTGTACCCTTTCTATTTACCGGAATTGCTCTTGCAACTGTTCTTTTTAGTAAAAAGCTAGGCTTAATATTTTTTAGTATTTCGACACTTGCAATTATTGCCTATATGATAGCGGTAAACTTGGGTTATTTAGAATTCACCATTGACTTTAATGCATATACTTATGCATGGAGCTCGTGGATTGCCTATCTGCTGGCATTTAGCTTACTCTGCATTATTATCGTTACGGTACTCGGCCGTTTTAATCAGTTCTTCTTTGAACTTGTTGAAAACTTAGAAAAACATGTCGCAACCAACACTAAGGAACTTGTTAAGGCAAACCGAATCAAGTCAGAATTCTTGGCAAACATGTCACATGAAATAAGAACCCCAATGAATGGTGTTTTGGGCATGCTTCGGTTGCTAGTTCATTCAGACTTAAACAATGATCAACGTTACAAATTAAACCTAGCGAAACATAGCGCAGAGTCTCTATTAACCATCATTAACGATATATTAGACTTTTCAAAAATAGATGCTGGAAAGCTTCAACTGGACAATATCGATTTTAACATCAGTAACCTTTTGAGTGAGTTGGCCCATTCTTACGCTCTAGGGATCCAAGAAAAGCAAGTTGAGTTTGTATTAGATTTAACCGGAATCGATGTAGAAATAATCCAAGCTGACCCTGTCCGAATTCGACAGATTGTCACCAACCTAATTAGTAATGCTACAAAATTCACTGAGAAGGGTAAAATTGTTTTACAGGCTAAAACTCGGCTCAATAGCAATGGAAAAATTTCATTTGATTGTGCTGTTTCAGATACTGGTAGAGGCATTTCGGAAGAACAATCTAAACATTTATTTGAAATGTTTACCCAAGCCGATGCATCAACCACTCGAGAGTTTGGCGGAACTGGGCTTGGCCTAGCCATTAGTTCGCAACTATGCCTAATCATGGGTTCAGAATTAAAGGTCGAAAGTACCCCGTTAGTTGGCAGCCGATTTTACTTTTCAGTTGAACTTCAGGCTGGCACGAACAGTACCACGGATCCGGCTTTTAACCAGTTCGACGACTGTCGCATTTTAGTCATTGGTAAACAACAACAAACCACCGATATTCTAGTGCAACAGTTGTTAAACTGGAACGTTTCGGTCGATGTATGCTCAGATGTCAGTCAGTTAAATGTAAAACTCAATGAGCTCGCGCAGGCAAAACACAATTGCGCTTCGGTTATCTTAGATTTGGATTTTAAGCCATTGTTATCAACTGAATTAGTTCACAGATTATATGCGACATTCCCTGATAGCAAACCGGCATTGACCTTACTTATTCCTATGCACTCTCAAATAGATACGCCTAAGTTTCCAAAAGACTTGCAGCTTTCCACCATTGCAAAACCTGCGACCCCCGACGATCTTAGGCTAAATCTAATTGAGTTGCGTAAGAATGTTTCGATGCCGAATCAGTCTAGAAAAGTAGAGAATCAATTAATTTCATCAGAGAATAGTTCACCTATAGAGCTGGAAAGCACCTCCAATTCAGATAGTTTAACCCAAGAAAAGATCCGTCTACTCAAACAAACAAAATCTCGAATTCTTATTGTCGAAGATAATATGGTCAACCAACAAGTCGTGATAGGAATGCTAGAAGAAATTGATGTTGAATTTGAGCTGGCAGAAAATGGAATAGAAGCGCTACAAATTTTAGAAGATCAAAAAACTAGACCTTTCTCCTTGATACTTATGGACTGTCAAATGCCAAAATTGGACGGTTACCGTACTACTAAGGCAATTAGAAAACTAAATTTATACTCCATCGAACAATCAGTAACAATTGTTGCAATGACGGCGAATGCTATGAGTGGCGATCAACAAAAATGTTTGGACGCGGGTATGGATGATTATATGAGCAAACCAATTGAACCTTTAACACTATACACTATGCTGGAGAAATGGCTGATAGAGAAAAAATGAAGACTATTTCTCTTACCAGTAATTATCGACGACCAATCTAGAAAAACATCTCCCTACGCTTGTTTATTAAATAAAGTGGTAGAACAGCGCATAATTTTAATGTCTCGACCCTGATTTACGTACCGTTCATACAAATTATGAACTTCCGCCAAGGCGCCGGCTGGCTCGACCAAATCAAAGCCAAATGAATCATAATAGTGAACTAAATTTGAGTATGGGAAAGTAAACGTATTGCAAGTAAATCGGGTCGATAACTTTTTCAATAGTTTGCTTCCTATCCCTTTGTTTTGTACGTGGGGAGCCACAGCGACTGCGACCAGTAATTCGAAATGATGATAGCGACGAATAATCCCACTTGCGATAATTTGTTTATTCGGGTCTTTCACTACCGCGCACAGGTCATCCGATTTAGCCTTTCCCCTAAAATGAAACTTTCGATAGAATTTGTTGGCTCGTTGTGTTTCTATTTGACTTAACCAATCTGGTTGATAATTATTTAGATCAAATTCCATATGGCTCGAAATACCTGTAATCAATGTATGCGCCCTACTGCTCTTTGCTATTGCAGCAAAATCCAGCCAATTAACAACCGCTTGGAACTCATAATCATACAACATCCAAAAGAATCAAAACACCCTTTTAACACTGGCAATCTGGTTCATCTGTGCCTAAAGAATAGTACATTGATGATTAAAGAAAGATTGTCTATTGACGAGCTAAAACAATTGCTAGAAGTCCCGAGTGCGATTTTGTACCCTTCAATGACCTGGTTGCCAGAAGTACCAGAATTAACTATAGAAAAAAGTGCAGATAACCAATTTCACATAAACGGCGACACAGAATTAAGTCATGCGGTAAAGCGATTAATTGTTATTGATGCTACATGGCGAAAATCTAAAAAAATGATGTTTCAACATTCACAGTTACAAGTTGTACCCAGAGTTAGTTTAATTGGGAATTTAAAATCAAATTATAGAATTAGAAATAGCAAACTGTCGGGTGCTTTGAATAGTGTTGAAAGTGTTTATTTGGCATTTAAAACGCTAGAGCCAGAAAATCATTTCGAAAACATGATTGAAGTATTTGAACATATGGTTACCAGCCAATTGAGTTATCAAATAAATACAAGAAATAACAACGAGGATAGAAATTCCAACGAGAATAGATCATAAAATAAAATAGTCTTAAGCTTATAGGCCAAATGTCTCGCTAACAAAGCTCCTCTTATAACTTGCATTGATCCGCTAAATTCTTTAATTTGTCACTTCATATTTTTAGAACCACAGGATACCAATATGCTCAAGTATGCAATTAACCAAAGGCGATTCTTTCTCCTGCTACTAGGCGCGTTGGTTACTGGGTGTCAGACAGCCCGTTTTCAAACCGCTGAGGATGCTAGCTTGTTTGCTACCCAATACGCCGCTCCCGACCTGCTTGCTAGTTCTTTACCTGAACTCATCGCACAGCTTAATTCAGGTAAAACGACCTCTTTTGAGCTAGTTTCCAGTTATATGAAGCGGATAGAGCAATTAGATCGAAAAGGTCCCAACCTTAGAAGTATTATTACCCTCAATCCCGAAGCAATATCTATCGCCGAACGAATGGATTCTCTTCGTCGACAAGGTAAGGTGTTAGGTCCTCTTCACGGAGTTCCTATCTTACTCAAAGATAATATCGAATCAAAAGATAATATGCCCACCACCGCTGGCGCGCTGGCTCTTAGCAACAATTTCACTGACAGAGATAGTCCATTAGTAGCAGGGCTACGAGCTCAAGGTGCAATCATTCTGGGTAAAACGAACCTCTCACAATGGGCTAATTTTCGCTCTGAATCATCCATGAGTGGTTGGAGTGCACTAGCGGGTCAAGTTAGAAACCCTCATATGTTAGATAGAAATCCTTGTGGTTCTAGTTCAGGTTCGGGTTCCGCAACCGCAGCTTCCTTGGCAGCCGCCAGTGTCGGTACCGAAACCAACGGGTCTATTATATGCCCTGCTAATGCCAATGGTATTGTCGGTTTTAAACCGACCGTCGGAGTTATTCCTCAAACCCATATTATCCCCATTTCCAAAACGCAGGATACCGCTGGGCCAATGACGAAAACGGTCAAGGGTGCGGCTATCATGATGAACGCAATGGCTGGAAACTCAACTCGCATCGATTATCTAAGCGGGCTCGATAAGAATTCACTTAGCGGGGTTCGTGTCGGAGTACTTAAGTTCGCGCAAGGTAGTAGCAAGCCAATTATCGATTTGTTTAACCAATCGTTAGCCGATCTTAAATCGGCTGGAGCAATTTTGGTTGAAATAGAAAAAGGACCTCAATTATCTAAAGAATATTGGAGTAAAAGCTATGATTTGTTGAAATATGAATTTAAGCACGGACTAAATCAATATCTAGCATCGACCGACTCAGCAAAGGTTATAGTTCGAGATTTGGCTCAGCTTATTCAATTTAATCAAACCAATCATTCTTCCGAGCTAGCGCTTTTTGATCAAAGTATTTTTATCGCTTCACAAGCTCTTGGTTCGCTCGAAGATGAACAATACCAATCAGCGCGTGCATTAGTTCCTAGTGCTTCAAAAAAGACGATTGACGACCTGATGGAATCATATAATGTCAGTGTTTTGGTCGCGCCATCAGGCCCTATCATTCCAAGAATAGATCCAATTAATGGCGACGTTTGGCCTAATGATTGGCCTGGTGCGGGTACGTACGCGGCTAGGGCTGGCTACCCTCATATTACAGTTCCAATGGGTGGTGTGAATCATCTGCCCGTGGGGTTATCCTTTATTGGCTCTCACAATCAAGACGCTAGAATATTGAGTTTCGCTTTTGCTTACGAACAAATTTCGAAAAGAAAACTTAATCCGAATTATTTTAAAACCGCTGAAGACGTTCCGAGTATTAATCGAGCAATGTCTGGAATTAAGGAATAAGCAATTTGGACAATCCACTGCAAGCCATTCGAATCGTATTAGTTAACACCCATCACTCTGGCAATATTGGTTCTGCAATCAGAGCGATGAAAACCATGGGTCTTAGCGAGTTGGCCTTAGTTAATCCTCGCTCTTTTCCCGACGCGGAAGCCACTAGCTTAGCTGCCGGTGCAGCAGACCTTCTAGATAAAGTAACAGTATACGATACTTTGGAAAACGCGATCGCCGATCGCACACAGGTGTTCGCAACTAGTGCACGTCAAGCTCATAGCTTTACCCGTCCACAACTATCAGCAGAACAAACCGCCGGATGGGTTAAACATAACAATAAAGAAAAAATAGCGATTGTTTTCGGCGGTGAACGTGATGGATTAACAGCGGATCAAATTGCACTTTGTCAGCAAATATTATACATACCAGGAAATCCCAACTACAGTGTTTTAAATGTTGCGGCAGCCGCGCAAATCGTATGCTATGAACTATTTAAATGTTTCACTGTAATATCACCGGACGAGCCAATCTCGACACAAAAAAGAAGCGCTACCCAACAAGAACTCAATCATTTTCTTCAAACCAGTGAAACGTTGTTAAGCGACCGAGGTTATATACGTGAGAATCAAGCATCCGATTCAATGAAAAAATTTAGGACCTTAATTAATCGAATTCAACCAACCACAGAAGAAGTTAATTTATTGCGAGGAATACATAAAGCGCTGACAAGAGTTGTTAAAGACTAATAATAGTCAATTTACTGCAAGTATGAATACTGAGCTTCATTTTATTTTTTGATAAATAAAAAAAATGCACAGTGTCGGAAATAAAATAATCAAAGCAGTAGTCATGAAACTTCCCAATGAATAAGCTAAAGAACTCCCAGTTAAAGCATGATTAAGTTGAGCTACCATAAATACTAAGAATAACCCTAATGGCAAACCCAATACTAGCGCGCGTATCAATAACGGTAAAAACCTCTTTTGCTGCTTACTCTTACTCACAGAAAATATCGACTCGACAATATGGCTTAAATCATCATTAAAACGACTATCTCGCAACTCCATGGCGTTAAGTGTACTAATCGTTTGTATTTCCTTGGGAAGGTCATCTTCGTTGGGCATTTTAGTATCGTTTAGCAAGATCGGGTAGACAGCGGCGTTGGACTTTAGAGCTGTTTCAACTTCTAGTCTTACATAGTCAACCTCTTCCTCAAGCCTGTTTTCGCCGTTAGCAGTGATTCCCCATTGATTACCAATTAGACAAATCACCACATCGGATTGCTCGATAGAAGAAAAAATCTTATCAGAAAAGTTTTCTCCTCCTTTAATTGTATCAACATCATGAAAAACGTTTAACTTTGGAAATAAATGCTTTAATCGGTCGGCAATCCTGCCTGCCGTCGCCGCGGCATCTTGTCTTCGATAGCTTATAAATAGGGAACGTATTTTTTTTGTTTTTATCATTGCTTCAAGCAACCTCGTTGGGAAAGAAGACTTTTATTCAAATCAATCCAAAGTAACCATTCGTATTAGACTAATCAATTTGAATTAAAGTGTTCTATTTATCTGTTAGAGAGCGCTCGTCGACTCTTTCGTTATTAACTCCCAAATACCAGAACTTTCTAAGTGCGTCCTTGTTTGGTGCTTACCCGGTATTCTAAGATTAACCGTTTCTTTGGCACTCTCGTCACTAGCTTTATCAAATTCATAAACTAATGCGAACACTTGATGCTGTTCCGTGAATAGTTTACTTGCCAATGTCTTAGGTAATGAAACGTTACCATCAGATACCCAACTTTGTGCTCGTTTTGCACTGACCGACTCTTTGGTAAAACTAAACGACTCGGTTGTCACCACAAATACAATAATTCTATAAGTCCCTTGCTCAGCATAGAACAGTTGATTTAGGTATTTTTTGAGTGAGAATTTTTTTTCACTTTCTATAGCTCCAATCCACCGCTCGTCACCTTCTTTAGGTGTTGCATCTTCGTTAATTTGCTCTAATCGAGTGGCCATCACAAATGCATCAGGCTGCGACTTAATCCCATAATAAGAAACATCATAGTACCCTGTAGCTTCTAAGGATTCACGAATCATATTTTCGACTTTAGCCAACTTTGGATTGACCGATTTTATTGATAAGTATTTACGTTGGATTAATGAAAAAGTCGATGGCTTAGGAGGTGGCCAAGGAAATGATTTAATGGTTTCTCCTTCATTAAAGCTTTGTGTATAGCCTTGTTCAGCACGGCGTCGTGCTTGCTCGGCTTCGATTCGAGCAATTCTTTCACTCTCTGCTTGTTGGCGTCTTTGTCGCTCAGACTGCTGTCGAGCTTGTTCTGCACGGCGTCTCGCTTCCTCAGCCCGTTGTCGCGCTAAAGCCTCTGAACTAGCCGGTGGAGGAGATGGTGGTGGCGCCCCCCATTGCGGAATATCTTGCGGTGAACTGGGTTCTCGCGTGGTATCGGATGGAGGAGCATGTTGCGCACAACCAAATAGTAGTAGCCATATAGGAATGGTCATTAATAGATAGGTCGACAGCTTCAAAATCTACTTCTCAAATTAATAAAGAACGATTCAACAATGTTAGTACAGCCCCTATAAAATGTAAATAAATCCAATGTGAATGTGAATGTGAATGTGAATGTGAATGTGACCATTATGACCTACTAGTGATTTACTCGAATAGTCAGTTAACTTTTGATACCCTGTACCACCAATTTTAATAATCGCCCTTTAGGGAGTATAAAAGCTATGAAGTATCTTTTCATTTTTACATTTAGTCTTTTAGCAAGTTTATCCAGCTTAGACGTCAGCTCAGCCAAGCACACTACAAAACAGCCCACTCAAGTAAATTTCAGTGACACCTTTAAAAAGACTAAAAACCTTGTGTTGGGTGTCTATCTCAATGGTGAGTTAGGTCAATATGGATTAAAACTTAATCAACAAACCAATGATGGCCTTAAGCACGCGATATCTGTCACTGGTTTCGAGGCGAAGGCTAAAACGACACAATTGATCACAGCACCAAAAGGATCAGATTTTAATCAAATACTACTCGTCGGCCTTGGCGATAAATCTGAAAAGCTAGCGGAAAGAAAGTTGCAAGAGCTTGGTGGAAGTTCAGTACAAGCAGCGGTAAAGACCTTTAATAGTAATTTTCAAATGGCTTTTGATTTAAATTTCCAAGATGCGGCACAAATCGCCTACGGTGCGAAACTCGGAAGTTACTACTTTGATAAGTATTACACCGGTGAAGACCGTATCAAGCATCTCAAAGACATTCATTTTGTGACCTCCGATGCTAAAGCAGCAAAAACCTTCTTTAAAGAGCAACTTAATCCACTAGCCAATGCCATTTGGTACACCCGCGATATTTCTAACGAGCCAGCGAATATTATTTACCCAGAGAGCTTTGTTAAGCGTTGGAAGAAACATTTAAAAGGTCTGGATAATATTAAGATTACAGTTTTCGATGAAAAAGATATGCTCAAAAAAGGCATGGGAGCGATTTATGGCGTAGGCCGTGGCAGCAAGCGCCCGCCTAGGATGATGGTAGTTGAATATAGTGGTGGTAAAAAGGGTGACGCGCCTGTAGTTATTGTCGGTAAAGGGATCACTTTCGATACCGGAGGAATCAGTATTAAAGGTTCCAACAATATGTGGAACATGAAATTTGACATGTCCGGTGCTGCGAGTGCCATAGGAACCGTTCATGCATTAGCTGGAAGAAATGCCAAAGTGAATGTTGTCGGCATAGCAGCACTCGCTGAGAACATGCCTGGGGCCAATGCTCAAAGACCAGGAGATGTAGTGACTTCGATGTCCGGTAAAACCATTCAAATTCGCTCTACCGACGCTGAGGGTCGTCTGGTGTTAGCTGATGGGGTCTATTACGGCGATATAACATACAACCCGCCGCTATTAATCGATTTAGCGACCTTAACAGGATCAGCCAGCAGAGCCTTAGGCAAAGATTATGCTGCCTTCTTTACTCGCCATGATGAGTTTGCGGATCGATTTATCGCCATGGGAAAACAAACAGGTGAAGAAGTTTGGCACTTGCCGCTAAACAAGAATCATTTTAAAGCGATAGAAAATAAAGTCGCCGATGTTATGAATTCTGGCCCGACAGCTCCTGGGGCTAGCGCTGGTGCCGCATTTATTGGCACATTTATAAGAGAAACAACACCTTGGGTACATCTTGATATTGCTGGTGTTGCTTGGAATGAGAAGGCAACTGACCTTAAAGCATCACCTGGTTCTACTTCATATGGGATCCAATTACTAAATGGCTATATTAAAGAACATTTTGAAAAAAAGTAGTATCCCGGTTTGTTTCTAAACTCACTTTAGGCCCGAAAGGAGTTGGGCTTAAAGCCTTGTGTTTAAAATCATGTACTTATAATCTCGCACATAGAATGCCGATTCATCTGGTCGGTTTTTCACTTATCCAAAGTTTAATAAGGCCTTTTACCACTACTACTTGGTTATCATCAAATGCTTCAACTTGAACTGATTGCTCACCAGGTTGCCATTGTTCGGCTGACATTTTGGCGACACAACGAATATCACTTCCAGCCTTAGCAGTGTATTCAACCGTCATACCTTTGGGGATCCAGCGTAAGTGTTTCGGTACCGATGCTTCAGCCATCACTCCCATTGCCATTTCTAAACCATTGCATATCGCGATCACATGAACGGTTTTAATATGGTTAAACACCCTCTTTCGTTTTCGAATGATACACTCGCAATGATTGACTCTTAAGTCCGTTATTAGCGGATAGATGCTGCTAAAATACGGTGCAGTTCTACACACAACTTTGGAAAAGAGATAATTTCCAAAAGGATAACGCACTAACTTTTGATAAATTCGCAAGGTTTTGTTTACCGCAGAATTCTCAGATTTCTTCATTGTTCTCACTAACTCTTAATATTTCTAATTTTAGTCACTTGTACTCAAAGTTATACGCAGGTATCTTTATCCATAAACTAATCAGCATACAAGAGTGGCTATGGAAAAGGAACTAAAACAAGAATTCGCTCAGCTCCAAGCGATTTACAATACCGTCATAGATTTTTTTGTTAACTACAGTTTTCAACTGGTCGGCGCGCTAATTATTTTAATAATCGGACTAGTTTTTGCTAAACGCATTGCTAGATTCGTACAAAACCTCTGTGAGTCTAAAGGTATTGACGTCACACTGTCTCGATTTATTGCCAACGTGGTTAAAATTCTAATTATTTTCATGGTCGCGATAATCTGTTTAAACAAAATAGGTATCAGTGTCACGCCATTTTTGGCAGCCATCGGCGCTTTATCGCTTGGCGCTGGACTGGCATTACAAGGTTTGCTTTCAAATTATGGTGCTGGCCTCAATATTATCTTAACTCGACCGTTTGTTGTAGGCGACACCATTTCTGTCAAAGGAGAAACAGGCCAAGTACAAGATATACTACTTGCGGCGACTATTATTAAGTCGGAAGATGATGTCAGAATTACTATACCCAATAAACACATTATTGGTGAGATATTACACAACTCTGATCAGCAAACGCTGCTGGAGTTATCTATCGGAGTATCCTATGCGAGTGATCTTGATAAGGTAAACTCGATTCTACAAGACGCTTTAGACCGACATAGTGAAGTTAGTAAAGACAAAGAGCCGCTGGTTGGAATAGCAAATTTCGGCGACAGTAGTGTTGACTTTGAAATTAGAGCTTGGGTTGATTCAAGCCGGTTAAATACTGCAAGATTTGCAATCAACAAAACAATTTGGGAAACCCTTAAAAAACATCAAATCGAGATTCCGTTTCCACAACGAGAAGTAAAACTAATACCGGCCTAGCCCCCCCTTAAAACCAAGGCCATTTCCGGAATGGCTACAACAAGCGGGTCAAGTTAAAACATTGACTCGCTTTCTTTTTATGCTAGTCGTTATTTTTGAGTTGCTTAGACTTTGGATTTTGCGGGCGCTTCAACTACCCAGCCTTCTTCAGGTTTGGGTCTATTTGCTAAAGCCATTTTAGCTAACTTTATCCCTTTTCTTAAACCAAGGACTTTAATCGCTGTTACTAAACCAGCAATCATTGCTCCGGCAACTCCGCAAGAAAGAATGTCTTGTCCGGTCAACCAAAGACCTGAAATACTTGTCTTTGGTTTTAACCAATGTTGTTCAAAACGACTGGGCTCATGTTCTAGGCCGTAAATTTCACCTTGTTGGTACTCACAAAAGAAGGCTGTTGATAAAGGGGTGGAAGTTTCATAATAGTCGATCTTCCCTTTTACCTGAGGAACTTTTTGATAGAGCACCTCTAGCATTCTATCTGCAAACTTCTGACTAAGCGCTTGGTAGTCTTCTCCCCTTTTTCCCCATGTGGTCTGTTGCCATTTTTCAAATAATTCGAACCCCGCGGGGGCAACAATTTCGATAGTTGCTCTACCGGGATACCGACTATCCCATGAAGGATCTTTGGCAGAAGGAAAAGAAATATAAACAACTGGCATTGGTTGGTTAGGATCGGCAAAAAATGCGTCGACATTTTCATCATGCTTTTCATCGAGATATACCCAGAAATTTGTTTTGGGTAAATTAAGATTTTCTGCGGTGTCTTTTAATCCAATAAACAAACCGACATTGGTACAAGAACGTTTTATCTCTCTTAATTTAGTATCATAACCAAACTTTTTAGATACATCTACTGGGACTAAATTTTCAAAAGTATTAAAGACCCCAGCGTTACTAATAATTGTTGGCGAGCGAATTTCCGTTTCGTCATTCATTACCACTCCAATAGCTCGATTATTTTCAATCAGAATATTTTTTACTTTTGCGTAGGTAAAAACTTCTCCGCCAGATTGTTGTATTTGAGGAATAATAGTTTCTGCAATTTTAGAAGCTCCGCCAACAGGATAATATCCGCCGTTTTGGTAATGACGTGCAATCAAACTATGGATTAAAAAGCTCCCTTTTTTTGGCGGAATTCCACTGTCACCCCATTGCCCTGTCAGTACGGCAATAAGTTTTTCATTGTTAGTAATAGAGCTCAGTACTTCATAAGTTGTTTGGTTAATAAATGAAGGTTGTATTTTCTTAATGATCGGTTCTGCAACTCTTTGCAACCAAGAAGGTAGTAGCTTATTGAGCGTGAATAATCGTACTCCGTCATTCGCTTTCTTGATCATTTCTAAATAGCGATCGATAGCTCGAGCTTCATCTGGAAATTGACTCTTCATCTCAGCCGCGAATTCCTTTTGACCGGCTACCAAATCATAAGATTGTTCACCTAAAAATATTCGATCATAGTTAGAATCCATGGCAGCCCATTTGAGCTTGTCATCACTAATAAAATCAAATAACTTTCTAGACATGGTCGGATAGCCCACATCTCCAATATAATGAACTCCGACATCCCATTCGTAGCCTTCTCGCGAGTAGGCGTGAGTGAATCCGCCAGCCGTATAGTGTTGCTCGAGAACTAGCACTTTCTTACCCATCGCAGCTAAACAACGTGCCGATGTTAATCCACCAATTCCCGATCCGATAACAATAGCGTCATAACTTCCATCCAATCGATTTGCGCGATAACGTTTACCGATTCTGATAGTGCTTGGTTTCTTGCTACGTTTATTTGTATGATTATTTTCTAAGGAAGGTATCGACGACATAGGAATAACAAAAGTAATAACGAAAGAACACTAGTATAACTAATCTAGAATGGCTTAGATAGACACCTGAAATTCTAGCGGCTTAAAGAATAGAAGGCTCAAATGAGCTGGTTAGCTTGTTTTTTCTCGTTCTGCATTATACTCAAACTCTCTTTGGCAAAACCAACACCCACTTCTCTATAAAAATTGAAAATATGATCAACACCGCACTCTTCTAGCTCTTTTATCTGATCATCAAAACGAGCAAATGCGGCTACTTTGCCTTGATATTTAGCTGACTTAAGCTGGTTTTGAATATTCCGAATATCAGCCATCTGCGGTAACGCTATTAGGACTAATTCTAGGTTGGTTAGATCCATAGTTTCCCATAACTCAGCGTCTTCACCATCACCAAATATTATTTGAAAACCTTGTTGCTCTAACGATCTTGCTCTTTCCTCGTCGGCATCCATCGCCCACACATTTTCACCCAAGCTTTCCCGAAGCGAATAATAAGTGCCCTTACCGACTCGCCCCATCCCAATAATTAATACCTGCGCATCCGCCAGTTTAGACAAACGTCTTCTTCGTAAGGAGATTGGATGCTCGAATCGCTTAAGCGTTTTTTTGTATTTTTGATAAAGTACATGAGCTTGACGATAAACAATGCTATTTAAAACGAATGAGAAGGATACAGCTAACGCCAGTATCACTAACCAGTCCTGGTGTATCCAATTAAGCTGCACTGACAATGCAATCACAATAAGTCCAAACTCGCTGTAATTGGTTAAAATCAGCGAAGACAGAAAAGCATTACGAGCTCTAAATTTCATCAGTGCTAAGAACCCATAGAAAAGCACACCTTTCAGTGAAACCAATAACACTAACAATAGAGCTAATACAACCATATCGGAGTTTGGTAATGCGGTAAAACCGATGGAAAGGAAAAATCCAATGAGAAAAAGGTCTTTGAAACTCATTAGGCTCTTGTAGAGTTCGGTCGCTTTCTTATTATGGCTTAGCAATGCACCGATGACTAAGGCACCTAGCTCTCCTTTTAAATCCAAGAGATTGAATAATTCATAGCCGCCAAAAGCTAAAAAGAACCCCATCAGTGGCATTAATTCACCGTGCCCAGCATTTTGTATGAGTTTGTCTAAAGCGGGTCTAATGAATATTAGTAAGAATAATGCTAGAGCCCAGAGAGAAGGAATTTTACCGGTTGCTACTACCATGAAAATCACCGCAACGATATCTTGCAGAACCAATACCGCGACAGCAAATTTACCGTGCTGGGTTTTTATTTCCCCACTCTCTTCCAGCATTTTGACAACACAAACCGTTGAGCTGAAGCTCAGAGCAAAAGCAATCACGGCAATGGTTTTGAGATCAAGAGCTTGAAAAAAATTCATCGAAATTAGAGCCAAACACCAAAATAGCCCGCTAAAAATAACAATACTGAGGGCCATGTGTCCGACGGTAGTCACCCAGACTTCAGTCTTTATCAGTCGTTTTATATTGAGCTTGAGACCTATAGTAAAAAGCATTAAGGTGATGCCGAGATCTGACAATAAACTAAGGACTTCGCTAGACTCAATACCAAATGAGTGCAAAGTGAAGCCGGCGATTAAATAGCCGACCAATGGTGGCAGTGACAACATCCTTACAGACATGCCAAAAACAAATGCAAATACGATCCAGATAAAATCCATTAGTCACTAAGTTGCCGTAAAAAGGTACTCTATTAACCATATAAGTAAAATAGCGGAAACACAAGTAACTGTTTGATTATTATTGACTTAAAGTGTCAAGCTCTGAATAGAATATTACCAAAATGGTATAAAATATAAGATATAAAAGAAAAGCTAGGCCACTATACTAAGTAAGCCCAGCATCGAAAAATGAAAACACGAATTAGCAAAAACTATTCGATTTCGGTTACTGAAGTTTGCAGCAAAATCCCGTCAGCATCGCTACCACCAGCATTAATATTATCGTTAACAATACTTAGAATTCGGCGGTCTTCGGTAAGAATAGCCCATGGACCACTGCGGCCCGTGTTAGGGTTTAAATCGCTAGGTTGCTGACGCTCTGTCCACTGGTGTGTGCCAGCATAGTCAAAATGCATGGTAACAAAGGCACCAAATGCATCTCCAGCTTGGTTATATCGATCGACAAAACTTACATACATGTTTCCGTACTCATCAACCAGCATTCTATTATTCCAATAGTGGTCTGATATTTCGCTTGCTTGGCTTGTTTGCCACTCGATTGAATTATCAGAATTAATTCGACTGGCTAAGGTATTCCCGGTTTCTCGGTCTATATTCCACCATAAGATGTCGCCTTCTGGCCCGATAGCAACATTTCCTGCGTCGCCGTCAATTGCTGTTCTCTGCCATTCTATCGTTCCATTAGATTGCATTAAGCTCAAGCTCGCACGATATTGCTGAACAACGCGACCATCAGATAATAGTGCCAAATCATCTGCGAATTGAGGCTGCAACTGATTAACACTTATCGGGCCTCCAGTACTATTTAGTGTCATTAGAAAGCTAGCTTCGCCTACTCCGCTAAAACAGTCTGCAGGTTCATCATTACAAGCTAAAAAACGCCCAGCGAAATAGACAGTGTTGTCAATCAATTTAGAGTCCAAAACTTCCCAGGCGTTTATTTCATAGCCCATTTGATTATCAATTGTCTCAGTCGATCGTAAAACCCCACTAGTGTCTATCCAAGTAACTCGATTATCGTTTCCTAGTACATAGATACCAACTCCTGGAACGTAAACAGGAGTCAACTGAATATTGGCCCTGTCAATAGCATAAGGAATAGTTAACGCTATATTTAAGTCAACATCATAGTTGCTGTCTAAGGTAACAAAATAGGCTTCATTGCCCGCTAACCCAAATATGATGGGAGCGGATTCGTCGATAGCAAGAATGGCAGTCTCATACTCAGCTTGACCCTGTCCAAAATAAACAGTCTTAGTTAGCTCATTATCACTATTGTGTATGGCTACAAACCTTTGGCTAGGTGTAGAACTACTTTGATCATTAATGGTTCCACGAACGTTTCCTAAGACCAAGGTATTTTGTTGCTCGTCTTGATTAATAGCTAGTATGTTTAATTGTCCACCGGCATCATAAATATGTGATGATGAAACTGCTTGAGTCGCCGCGAGTGTAATGCTCAGGTCGACAGTTGCTTCGTTGGAAGTATCATCTTGATCGCTAGCGGTAAAACTTAAACTGTCTGATCCGTAAGTGCCATAGGGGGCTAACAATTCGGCCAAACCTGAGTTACTTGGGTCATTATTAATTTCTATTTTTTCAGGAGTCTCTGTAATTTCAAAGTCTAATGGGTCTGCCTCTACATCCGTCGCTATCAGTTCTATCGCTGATGCCTTACCGGCGACAAGACTAACTTGCGAAGACTGTGCAACAGGTTCGTCATTAACGGATGTAATCACTAAGTCCACGGTGACTGAGGTTGTGGTGAATTCGCCATCATTAGCAGTAAACTCAAAACTATCATCACCAAAAAAGTTTTCTTCTGGATTATAAGTAAAACTTCCATCAGTATTAATTATCAGCTGTCCGTTCTGAACATCTTCAAGCAAGGCATATTCCAACGAGGTATTATCGATGTCAGAAGCAGGTAACATACCGTTAAAAGAACCATCTTCTAACAATTCAAATGAAGCAGAAGTCGAGACTGGCGCGTCATTAATTGGATTAACAGTGATAGAGACAGAGACTGTAGCCGATTGTAACTCCCCTTCCACCACTTGAAAGCGAAATACATCAGTACCAAAAAAATCGTCATTTGGCACATACTCAAACTCATTTCCAGTTAGCGAAACAGTGCCATTATTAGCGGATGTGGTTATCTGAAAGCTCAAATTCCCACCTTCTGAAGCTGTTCCACTTAGTGTTTCTGTGAGGGAATTATCTTCATCGATCGAGAAACTTGCAGGGTTGGCTACGGGTGGTTTAGGGTCTGATCCACCACCTCCGCCGCAAGCGACAATCAGTAACAAACTAAAACACAGAAAAAAACTTAAACGCTGAGAATAAAACAAAACAAACACTCCATAAAAACAATTTAACCAATTTAGAGTAATGCGAAGACAGCATACAGAAAGAGAGATTAGATCTAGAGGCCTACTGGTTATTGTAACGACAGCCCAGTAGACTCATCATAACGAACAAAAGGTAGGTAAATTCTCAGAAGAAAAATACGAATTAATTTAGACCGAAACTGAACAATTTATAAGCTAATTTAACATCGCCATCAATCAAGCAGCTACTACTATAAAAGGGCCAAAACAGTTATCAAAAACAGTCGACACAATAACTAAATATACCCATTTTTTCAATATCTCATTGGTAGCTAGTTTCGGTAATTTTCACACTATTTTCGATTAATCACCAGATTCGACAACCCAGTCAGGCACTGGGCGTTTAGTCCATCTAGCGAAGTGCATTTTCTCGCCCAAATAGAACCGCCGGTAGGCTTCAACCGGGTTACCTACGACTTTATATTGTTCAGGCATTGCTTGGGCGAACGGTGTTAGACCCATTCTTTGGTATTTCTCTTTCTCGATTTCCCTGAGAGTGGCTATTGATTTGTGATCCTGAGCTTTATTAAATCGATATCGATACTCATCGTTTAACGCGATGGCCAAACTCGCGAGCCATTCAAAGTTGTCGTAAGAATGCTCCACCCATAACACACAAGGATGCTTCATATGTGTTGACTTGTAAGGAGTCGCTATCCCCTTCTTATTTAGAGCAGTGCAAAGCATTTGAACACTTTCCAAAATCATTTTAATCGCATGCTGATCACAATGGTATTCCGCACACTTTGTAATATCATTATCTAAAACAAAGATGTTCATTTTTTAACCCTATTTTTTTTAAGAATTAATTGATTTATTAGCATTGAACTTCATCCAAATAAACAGCCATAGCAGCGGCAAATAAACACATTAACGCAAAGACCAAAAGTACCCCTGTTACGCCAATCAGTTGAGCCAGTAATCCGAATGCTGAACCGAACATTAGCAAAATACCAATTGTTGAATTAGAAACCGCCGTGTAGGCTGCTCTAGTATTCTCAGTAGCCATATCAACCAAATGAGTTGTACGCCCAAGTCGAACACCTTGATAGGCAACCATCAAACAAAATAATAGAATAGGCAAGCTATACCAAAGCAATAAAACGGTAGGAAAAAACATCGCGATTAACCAAGTCAGACCTAACGTTAATGCGGATAGAAAAGCCGCTAACAGCAACACTTTACGGCTAGAACAGTCAGCAAATCTACCCCAGAGAAAACTACTGAGCAAACTAGCCAAAGCGCTCGCCAACATAAGTAGTCCCAACTGCTCTGCACCAAAACTAGTCACTGAACTCTCCAAAAAATCAATTCCAGAAGAGCTCCCTGTCAGATCCGAAGTTTGTTTAACTAATAGGATCATAAAGGGTGGTGCTAACGCTGTAGCAGTTAAGAATCCTCTCGTCAGTACAAAGAGTAAAAACTGCTTATTTAAGAAGGATTTTGTAATTAGCTTGATTAAATTTTCGGCGCCATTTTTACCACCTTCGGTACTTCCGTTTTCCTCATTAAGTTGAGTAAAAGTGATCGCGGAAACAATCCAAAAGCCACCAGCAATCCCAAGCAAAACCAATATACTATTAGTGCTTAGTTGAATAAGATTGAGTCCCAACAGTAAGGCGAAAGCTATTATTCCGAAAGAGGCAATCGAACTGGCTATTCCAGTAGCAGTTCCCCTTGTTGCTTTTGACAAGGTTTTACCTAACACGTCTTTATAGCTAACAGAACAGAAGCTCCTAGCGACAGCTAAAACCAAAAGACAAATTAATATTCCAAAACCGGCAACTTGCTTAGGCAAAAATAGAACACACAAAACCATAGCGAATGCGGCCATCCCCTGCACTACTGCGCCAACAACCCAAACCCATTTTCTTTGGGCTCGAGTTCGCGTCCACTCCGAAAAGAATAATTGTGGCAACAATGCTCCCGATTCTCGAATGGGGACCAAAAATCCGATGGTGGTAGTTGAGTTGCCAAATTGAGTTAATAGCCAACTCAACACTAGCTTTGGGTCGACAAAACTATCAGCTAGTTTACTTAGGGTGAGAGAAGTTACATGAGTTAGAAAATGTTTTGGCTGATGATTGCAGGCACTTTCTGGAATGTCTTTACACAGCCGACCGTCATCATCGATAGCTAAAGCTAGATAGACTTTTTCGGTTGTCGATTGGTTATTAGTTACTGAGGAAGGTTTACTCGCTGGCGTATTCATTAATTGTTATACGAAGTTGATTAGATTTGGATCACAATTAAAACTAATCGGAGTAAGCCTTCCTACTATTTTGAAAACCTTCTGCTACTATGGACATTAAAAAATATGCTCTTAATCCTCCTTAGTCGAGCCAACGGATGCGACTGCATCAGAGACTTCGCTAATATCAGGCAGATCATTAATTTTAGGCTGGCGACGGCGGCGTGTTTTTGCTGGAACCATATGTCTCATTGATTCGAGCTTGCCGAAGCAAAGCAATTTATCATTTGCCTCTAAAGTTCGATCGTTTCTCGGGTTAGGAATGACCTTGGCACCTCGGTATAAGGTTAATACATTAATGTCTTGTTCTCTAAGTTGAGTCTCGGCAATCGTCATACCATCAAACTTTGAACCTTCCGGTATTAGTATTTCTGTTACTCCGTAACCTTTACTTACTGTCAATCGCTGCCGGACATCGATTTCTGGAAAATCCACTTGAGCGGCAATGTATTCAACAACAGCTCCAGCAATATCTAACCCGGTACAAGTTTCTATACCTTCTAGCCCTGGCGATGAATTGACTTCCATTATTTGTGGACCATCTTTTCCTTCCAACATATCAACACCGGCCACTTGCAAACCCAATATTTGAGCTGCTCGTACCGCCGTTTCGACATACTCCGGCGACAATTCAACCGCTTCAGCAACTCCGCCCCGATGAACATTACTTCGAAATTCTTGGCCTTGAGCTACTCGTCTCATAGCTGCGACGACTCTATCTCCAATCACAAAAGCTCTAATATCTTTTCCTTTACTCTCAGCAACGAATTTTTGAATCAGTACATTTTGCTTTTGACTCTGTAATAACTCAATAATCGACTCCGCGGCATTGACCGTTTCTGCTAAAAGTACGCCGATACCTTGGGTCCCCTCAATCAACTTGATAACAACTGGAGCTCCACCAACTCGCTCTATAGCAGCCAACACATCTTTTTTGTCTCTAACAAAGGTTGTTCGAGGAATCCCGATATGATGTCGACTTAAAATTTGTAAACTACGAAGTTTATCCCGAGAATTAGTTATACCATTGGCGTTGTTAGCGCAAAATACATCCATTTCTTGAAACTGTCTCACCACAGCGGTTCCGTAATAAGTAATTGAAGCGCCAATACGTGGTAAAACAGCGTCATAGTCGCTAAGTGGCTTTTGCTTAAAATAGAGATCAGGTACTCCGCGTTGCAAATCGATGGCAAACTTAAGTGTGTTAAGTACTTTAACCTTATGACCCCTTTGTAATGCCGCCTCTTTTAATCGCATAGTGCTGTAAGAATTTGGACCACATGAGAGTATTGCAAGTTTCATCAGAATTGCTCCTTAGGGAGTAAGATAAGTGGAATTAAAGTCTAGATTCTATTCTTTTGTCGCAAAGTCAGTATTGTTGTTACTGCTGCAATTGGCTAACCTTAATGTAATTGATTTGACGGTGTTTTGAAAGCCAAATCTTATTCAATTCCTGCTTTCGTGATTGTTTTTGAAGCGCAAGGTTTTCACTCTCAAAGCCATTCATGACGCTCGCAATTTAGCTAGAAAATCTCTAATATGAACGATTATTCTGCTAACTAATAACAACTGGTAATTGCAATCGGTGAATACTATGGCTGAACCTAAATCTAAGCTTACACAATTCTCTAGCGGCGACTATTGGATAAACTTACTCAATTCACTTTCGGATTGGGCAAATGAAACTTTAGCTTCAGTAGATACCTTGGTCGAATTAGCGATTATCCTAATGACCGCAGCATTAGCCTGGCCAATCGCAAAGTACCTACAAGAGCAACTCAAAAAAGTAAAAACCACTAAATCACCAGTGTCTCTTTTTGGGCGGCTCTGGTTAACCGCGAGCCGTATTGCCTTTCCTATTACATGGGTTATCGCCCTCTGGATTTCGGAACTGATTCTAGCTGCCGTCGAGTTACGTCACGGTATACTCGTGATCATTGCCAGTATGATAACCGCCTGGGTAATCATCAGCATTGCCACCGTATTTGTAGCAAACCAGCTCGGAAGGAAAGTGATCGCGAGCTCGGCCTGGTTAGTAGCGGCACTTAATATTGTTGGTCTGCTCGATGAAACCATCGTTTTTCTAGAAAGTACCTCCTTTACTCTAGGTCAAGCGAATATTTCTGCACTGGCTGTCATTCAAGCAGCCATCGCGCTTGCACTATTGTTATGGACCACTGCTATCGTTGGCCACTTGATCGAAAATAGAATAAAGCAGTCAGATAGTTTGACCCCATCTTTTCAAGTACTTTCAACGAAACTTTTACGAATAGCGTTAGTAATTGTCGCTGTCATTTTTACTCTATCCATTGTTGGAATCGACCTTACAGTATTTGCGGTATTTGGTGGAGCCATTGGTGTTGGTTTAGGCTTTGGATTGCAAAAAATATTTGCAAACTTAATCAGTGGTTTTATCTTGCTGGTCGACAAATCAATTAAACCTGGTGACGTAATAGCCGTAGACGATGATTACGGAACCGTGAGTTCATTAGGCGCTCGTTATGTCTCAGTTTTAACCCGCGACGGTATTGAACACCTTATTCCTAATGAAGAGTTAATCACCACAAAAGTAGAAAACTGGTCTCACTCGAGCAACCTACTCCGTTTGCGTAAAATGGTTGGGGTGCATTACAAATCTGACGTCCGATTAGCCATGTCTCTTTGCATGGACGCTATGAAAGAGACTTCGCGAATCTTAGATGATCCTGCCCCTAACTGCCTACTAGTCGATTTTGCAGATAATTCGGTTAATATTGAAATGAGATATTGGGTAGATGACCCAATGAATGGTCGTGCCAATGTTACTAGTGAACTAATGCTGACCGTATGGGATAAGTTTCATGAAAATGATATTGAAATCCCCTACCCGCAGCGCGATCTCCACTTTCGCTCATCGGATATAAATCAACCTATAAAGGTAAAACCGTTCAACACCAATTCGGAAAGCCAACGCGACTAAAAACTCAAGAGCTTCGCCTAGTATGATTAAAATTCATAATTGCTAGATTAAATAATTTTTGAAAGCTCGTGAAGAGCGAAGGAGGTTACTAAATTGATCCTTAAACGATTAGTAAAAAACATTAAAAAGCAAGATTGGTTTGGTGTGCTGTTAGAGTTATGCATCGTTGTGCTCGGTATTTACTTGGGGTTTCAAGCCACGCAATGGCAAGCCGAGCGAGAAGCCAAACATGCTGAGTCTCAATTGTTAATGCGTTTGCTAGAAGACTTAACCAATTTGGAAAACGAGAATTATAGAATTATTGGCCACTATAATGTACAACTTGAAAAATATAACAAAGCGTTAGAGTTTACTCGCAATGACGACTCGTGGAAGTTAGGACACAAAGCTTGGAGGAAGCGGTTACAACCACTAATGGGCTATGCCGATCCAGTGGTCGATCTCCCAGTTTATCAAGAAATAGTAGCAACTGCGCAATTCAGCAACATTAAAAACCAATTATTTCGATCGGAGCTTACTCGCTTTGCTCACAAACTTGGAAACACCGAAGATTCTAATAAAGCCTTCCTGACTCTTTACGGACCAGCCTATCAAAGTGTTTTCGATCATTTAACGGAGCGCAAAGAGTTCCCCAATGATGTAGCTAAGAACAAGGAACAAAAAATGAAGCAATTGATTAGAGATCTGCACACCATGCGCAACACGGTTTCCTTGTTGAGAACATTCACTAAATCCATTACAGAGCAAGCTTCAACGCTGAGGATTCAACTCGAACAAGACTCGGTTAAACCAGACTCAGCTTAGCCAAGCTTTTTTAGTTGAGGTCCCTAATCATCAAGCCCATATTTCGATCGCAACGAATTTAATGCATCCACTGAAAATCCTCGGTCGTAGAAGTACAAAATCTTTCCGTTCTCATCTAGTAGTACGACACGAGCATTATTAGGATTAGTATTCCCAGTAAATTGTTGTAATTTGTCACCATCTTCATAAACGGTAATCACGCCTTTCCATAATTCCTTTGGTATACCTTTTCTCATTCCATCATCGATAGTCGTTTTAAAGAATCGCGGAAACATTCCCTGGATGGCAGGAATTTCATAGGTTGGTATCTTTGTCCCAGTCATGTCTAATCCAATTAACCAGCGATCTATATCAAACTGTGAATTTTGCACGTAACCGAGTAACAATAATGTTTGCTGCCCTTTAAATTCAGATGGTATTTCTGCTGGCTGCTTTTCAAGTGAAGTACCAGTGACAGAAATAAACTTATCGCCAACGATATCGTTGTTAGAATAAGTCGTTGTACAAGCAGAAAGTAAAAGAACCACAAAGCTAAGGCTGGTTAGCTTGAAAAGAAAGCTTTTCATCATAGATGTCCGTAATCGTTAAGGGTAATTATTATATTGTTTTGTACGGTATTTTTAGAATGGTGGATTAAAAAACCAAAATATTTGACTATTTAGTTATTTTTTATGGTATTGAGCTTAGCTTCTGCTGCTTTAAGCCCCTTGTGAGTAGGAGAAAACAAAAAGCCTCTTCGAATTTGTCGTCGCGCTCGGTCATACTCTTTGCGCGCAATATAATTTAAAGCTCGCACCTCATAAGAATCGGCTGCTTTTAACATCATATTCTGAGCTGTTAAATTGTTGGGCTCAATTGTTAGCACTTTATTAAGAGTTTCGTAGGCATTATTACCTTCCGGTACCGTCAGTTGGTTTAGCGACATTTGCTTTTCCGCTAATCGAATCAAGCTATTTACTTCCGGCTCGAACAAATCTTTGACCCAATCAGGGTGAGTTTTGGTTTCGTAATACAAATACGCATAGCTTCCGGTAGCAATCAATAACAGCATTAGAAACCAACGCCGGATCACACGGCCAGTGTTCCAGAACTCGTCTTCACTAGGCAATGACAAGGTATCCATTGAACCGCCGGTTAGAGAATCTAGTCCGTTTTCGAGATTGTCCATGGGCTCGAGATCATAAGCGTCAGTGTCATAGTCATCTAATGAAACTTCTCTTTGAATGGTATCTGAGTCCATTGGCGAGCGCTGAATGATGGTATCAAGTTGACTCTGAAGGGAAGTTTCGTTCTCCAACATGTCGCCTAAAACTCGACAAAACTCAGCCACCGAAGTAAATCGATGCTCAGGCTCTTTATCCATCGCGATATCGATAAACCATTGTAACGCTGAGAGTCGGCGAGGAAGTTCAGGTATCGGGTCACTAATTTGTTTCATCGCTATCGCTATTGATTCATCGGCGTCAAAAGGCAAATATCCGGTGATTAATTCAAAAAACAAGATACATAACGAATACTGGTCAGCTCGTGCATTGACTGCAAACCCGCGACACTGTTCAGGACTCATGTAACATGGAGTTCCAAGAAGTCCTCCACCTTGAGTTAAATGGGTGTCCCTTTCGATATTTTTGGCTATACCGAAATCGGTTAAAATTGGTGTTTCTGGATCTCTAAACAAGATATTATCTGGTTTAAGATCACGATGAATAATATTATTTTGATGGGCAAACTCTAACGCACTGCCGATTTGTAATACTATATTGAAGGCGTCTCGCAAACTCACGCCGTTGCGTAAACGATCATGCAAGCTACCATACTTAAGATATTCCATTGCGTAATAGCTGTACTCGCCACTATGAGAAATATCATGAATTGTCACTATATTTGGATGTTGTAACGAGGCTAGATTGTGCCCTTCATGAATAAAACGCTCTTTATGATTGTTTTGATCAGAATGAGTATTTTCAATAGTGTCGATCTTTTGAGATTTTAGCATGACCTTAAGTGCAACTTCACGGCCAAGCGAATCTTGCTCTGCTAAATATACAACAGCCATTCCGCCCACACCGAGCTTGCTTTTAATGGTATATCCAGGGATTTTTAACATCGACTAAACTGCCACCTATTATGTCGGTTTTCAGTCATCGCGCTTCCACTGAGCTTTGCATGCAATTGTATTAAAAAATTGAAGTGACCCATTTTTAGGATTTTCTTCTCTAAGTGTTTGATTATTTGAGATTTTGTTATTCCAATCTAATAAGCTTAGCATCTTTTAACAAAAATATTAGAATGTCGTTTATTAATTTGACTATTTCGGTTTGTTCCACGCTTTTTGATCTAATTTTAGCTCTTTAAAGGACGCTTTATCGAACTGAGGTTCAGATATGCCACTATTTAATTGTTTTTGATAATCCCTTAGAACTCTCATTCCCACCGGCCACAAAAATCCCAACGCGATCAAATTTCCTAAGGCTAATAGTCCCACCGCTAAATCAGCAAGCGCGAAAATGGTGGTTAGCTCTTGTACCGATCCCCACAAAATTTGGCTAAAAATAATCAACCTATATAAATTCAACAGCACCTTATTCTGCTGAGTAAAGAAATTCAAGCCGTTTTCACCAAGGTAATACAAATACAAAATTGTGGTAAAAGCAAACAACGTCAGTGCTAAGGTAACAAAAACACCAGACCAGCCACCGATATGATCAGCCAATGCAATTTGGGTCAGTGTTATTCCCCCTATCGAACTATTTTCAATATACGAGTCCGACAACAAAATAATAAACGCTGTGACAGAGCATAAAACGATGGTATCGATAAATACACTAAAAGACTGAACAACTCCTTGCACTACTGGGTGTTTTACGTCTGCTACAGCGGCGACATTAGCGGCGTGTCCAAGACCTGCCTCATTGGAGAATAATCCACGCTGAACTCCCATAAGTATAGCTGCGCCAACACCTCCTCCGACCGCTTGTTGCAAACCAAACGCACTTTCGACAATAACCATTAACACATTTGGGATTCTTTCAATATTGGTGACAATCACGATTAAGCCGAGCAAGAGGTAACCCAAAGCCATTATCGGCACAATCCACTCGGCGACTTCGGCAATCCGGCGAATACCGCCGAAAATAACCATCAAGGTTATTCCCGCTAGAATGCCTCCGGTGTAAATAGTTGGGACTTGAAAAGTCTCATAGAACGACGAAGCCACAGTAAAAGCTTGCAAGCCGACCAGAGCAACCCCGACACTGATGGCCAATAAGCCCGAATAAGCGATCCCCATCCACCGGCTATTTAAGCCTTTATGCATATAGTATGCAGGCCCCCCTCTCACTGAGCCATCAGGTAGTATTTGTTTATATACTTGCGCCAAGGTGCATTCAAAAAAGCTAGTGGCCATACCAATCAACCCGACCAACCACATCCAAAATATCGCACCTGGCCCCCCGAGAGTAATTGCCACAGCGACACCTGCGATATTACCAGCCCCAACTCGACCAGCAATAGTAACTGCGAACGCCTGAAATGAGCTAACCTGCCCTTGATGGTGTTTCATTCCCTGCTTTAGGACACTGAACATATGTACAAAGTAGCGAAATTGAACAAACCGCGAGACCAAAGTGAACCAAATACCTAACCCTACCAAAACTACGATTAACAACTTTCCCCATAATAAGCTATTGACGGCTTCCAACATCTCATTCTCCGACTGTATAACCAGTTCTTTTAATTAATTTATCGTGCTACTCGACCTACTCCTTTCAAGTATGCTCGCATTATTGCCTTTTTAAGGCAAACAAGCGCGATTTTTAAACCCTGGTCATTTATTCGTATACTTTTTAACCAAAAATCCAGGTAAATGATGTATTTTTGACAACATCTCTATAGAATTAGAGGACCTCAAAACAAAAGTCGGTCTAACCAACTTGCTTTATATCTATAACTAAAGAGGCACCACAATGAAAATCCAATCGATATTAACTCTATTCTTAACAATTTTGATTAGCAGTAATCTGTGTTTCGCCGCCGACGAAAATAAGGACAAAGACACTTCCAAACCTACTAGTAAGTCTATTAAGAAAGTGAAAAAAGACGCGACTAGCGGTTTACCAACTGGCAAGAGAGACGCGGCATCTGGTTTACCAACAGGTAAAAGACAGCACAAACCAATATCAACCATAAAAGAACTTGATAAATCATCCCCTTCAAGCAAAGCAGGCTATCGCTTGTGTCCAGACGGCACCAAAATTAACCCAGGAGAGAAGTGTCCCGAGAAGAAGCAGAAATCAAGATTAAAACAATGCCCTGATGGTACAAAAGTAAAAGCAGGCAAGAAATGTCCTAAATAATAGCCCAATAACGAACCGCCAAGTCTGATTAATTAGCTTTTACGCCACAAATTAGTCAGACTTACTATAGTTCCATTCTGGCTGAATGGCACTCTCAAGTTGATTTTCAACGCTATGCTTAAATGAAAGCGCTTAACCTAATAATTTCTTTTAGACATAACTAATCGCCCCAATTAGACTAAACATAGTCTAAGCCCAGCCGATATAATAATGATTGGTGAGCGCTTAAGTACTAGTAGAACTTAGGATTATAAAAACTATAAAATTAATGAAAATCAATATACCCTTAACAATCGGCTTAGCTTGCTGCTTTATTAGCAACCTTTTAGGCAGCCATGTCATTGCGGAATCCTCACAGGCCTCAACCCCCTCTAGTGGAGAAAACCCTCTGCCCTTACCCTCACTATTATCGACAGAAATCTTTTCGCCAGAGGAGAAGGCACTAATAAACAGCGGTAAAGTCTTTAAAGTTTGCAACGTTATGCAACAAGCTAGCGAAACGGCCAGCCTCGATATTGTTGAACTTATAGCCAATAAAAGCGGGTTGCACTTTGAGTCCACCCCCTTACTTTCTTGGGCTGATGCTCTTGATGCATTAAAACAAAGGAACTGTGACATATTGCCTTGGGCCACTAAGACGGTCTCCCGAAGTGAGATTATGAACTTCACCCGGCCATATGTGCGAATAAAGCGCGTTGTTATTACCAAAAAACAACAAGCCTATTTTCGCGATCTAGATGAGGTTGAGGATAAAATATTTGCGATGCTGAAGAATAATCACGCAGTCGCTCAAATTAGGAAAGAATACCCTAATATGCAGTTTGTTTATGTGGATACAGTGCAAGAAGAATTAGATTACATCTTCCAGAACAAAGCTTACGGAACGATCGTTTCAATCTACTCGGCTGCAAACCTTTTTAATAATGCTGAGCAAAGGGAGCTAAAAGTAGCCGGAGTTCTACCTCCTATCTATGACGATATCGCTTCATTAGCAACCATTAAAGAAAACAACCTACTTCATAACATTTTAGAAAAGTCGTTAATTGCCACCGACCCAAGACTTATTGACGAGTTTATGACCGAAGGTGCGGTAGTTAGCTATGATCCCGAGGTTAACTATACTAAGTACTGGGGCGTTGCGTTAACAGTCATTATTTTGGTTTGCATGCTCGCGTGGTGGAACAGATATCTCAAGAACTTGAATCATAAGCTAACAGAATCCCAAAGAAAGCTAGAGTTACTTTCCGAAACGGATCCCCTAACAAAAGTCTATAATCGATTAAAAATGGACGAGGTGTTTGTCAAAGAAATAAAAAACTGTCAGCGCTATCGTTTGCCACTCTCAGTGATAATGTTAGATATCGATCATTTTAAAAAAATTAATGACCAATTTGGCCATGTCACTGGCGATAGAGTATTACAAAAAATTGCAAAAGTTTCTCGTTCTAACCTTCGTACGAATGATTATTTGGGTCGCTGGGGCGGTGAAGAATTCTTAGTCATTTGTCCGTCAACGAATCTAGAAGAAGCGGAGTTAGTAGCCGAGAAACTTAGAGCCTGTTTAGTTAATACCGAATTCGATCCCATTGAAAGGGTCACCGGCAGTTTTGGCGTGGCTGAATGGACAGACGATGAAACTCAGGAGTCAATTATTTCGCGAGCCGATGCAGCTTTATATCGTTCCAAACACAACGGTAGAAACAAAGTTTCCAAGTAGCTCCTTTGTTGATTATAGTGTTTAAATCAGCCTTGGCTACTCAGTAGTAACCCACTAGTTCTAATCATAATTATTTCATTATCAACTAGTTCAAAAAAGCCGGAGTAATGACTCCGGCTTTTTTGAATTTGTATATTTACTTAATACTGTATTAGTTGATTATTTCAATGGCTGATCACTTAATCACCAATACATCAGCTTTTACCTTATGAAGAACATTTTCAGCGGTATTACCAAGCAGTCGACCTCGAAGACTCGTTGAGGTTTTATTACCAATAACGACTAAATCAGCACCGATTTTATGGCTTATTCGGCATATCTCTTTAGCAGGCTTACCTGACAATAAGTGTAATTTATTTTTATCGAGCCCAGCTGTCTCTACTAAATGACCTATCACAGGATCGAGTTTATCTTTGATTTTAGCTTTATAGGCAACCGGATCAATAACATCCAAATCAGCAAGAGCTCTTGGGATACTCATTGAATAACAACCATGAACCTCACTATTAGTTGCTTTAGCAAGTTGAATGCTCTGTTTCAGAATATCTTCATTTAGTCTAAGAGAGTGCTCGTCATTAGATGCTAGGTCTAGAGCTGCGAGAATCACACCACCTTCTCTCCAAGGGTTATCTCCAACAATCAATACAGGATCTGGACAATTTCTCATCAGTTGCCAATCGGTCGGAGTATACAAGAACGCCTCTGAACGATTTCCTGATTTAAACACGATGTCAAAAGAACGCTGATCACATCTAGCCTTGACCCAGCGATCAAGAGAATTTTCCCAAACTACATCGGTTTTGACATTGACGTCGCCTAAGTCAATATTGGACAAGAAATATTCCATCTCTTTTTGCTTACTATCTATGTATGAATGACGAACTTTACGCTTCTCTTCATGACTTAAGATATCTGAGCTATCAACTCCAGGCGCATGAACAAAACCAACAAATTCGATGCTGGCCCCCGTGCTTTTCGCCATTTCTAATGCGTGATGAAATGCTGGTTGTTTAGTACCTTTTTTGTCGGCAATGACAAGTAATCCTCTCATTTTTTTTCTCCGAGGTTTAGAGTTAATAAATAGCTAATACGTAGCTTAGCAAAAATCCAATTTAAATAGTTAAATATACGATAGAAAATTGAGCTAGATCATAAATGAGCAATTAACAAAGTTCACCATCATCACCTCATTATTCTTCATTTAACCTAAAACATAACCACTAATTATTTTGTTAAATTTAACGATATCAAAACTTCCCTTAATCTCAAAAGACACTTTACCGACCGCGCTGATATAAACCTGTATTTCACAATCTAAGTCGAGAGTTCCAGAGGTCTCAATTGAAAACGTTTGGATTTTACTGAAGGGAATGGAAGTATAATCAACCTTTGACCCCGTTATCCCTTGAACGTTAGCGGCAATAATTCGTTTATTAGTAAAAACGACTTGATCCCTAACCGTTTTAAATGTGCCTACAATCATTTCGCCGTCTATTAGGAATTGAGAAAATTCCTCTCTAGCTTTTGAATTATCAATGGGCTTTAGCTTAAAGACCGCGGACTTTTGAAAATCTATCATACTGGCTCTCTAGGTTAATGGTGATTTAATCACTAGTTTTGGATTTAAACTACCTCAATTGTATAAGCATATAAGTACTGTATGCAAATGCAGGTAAATCACTAGGTTTTGTGTCACTTATAGAATAATATTAATGATATCATGGATATACAAGCTAGCACTTGGATATTTACAAGGCGACAACTTATAGGCTAAAGAGTAATTTTCTACATGTATTTCAGTACCAAACATCTTCCGGAAGAAAGCCATTACATTCAGCTAGAAACAGGTTATTGCCACTATAGACTTGACGGTCCAGCCGATGGAAAGCTGCTAGTCTTGATTCATGGAGCAACAGTTGCCGGTTGGATATTTGAACAACTTCGACCATTCTTAATTAAAGCAAAGTTTCGACTATTGACCGTCGACCTTCTGGGGCATGGTTACTCTGAGCGTCTCAATACGGAATACAATATCGATTTGTATAAACGCCAAGTATTAGAACTGCTGGCTTTTGTCGATAAGGTGGGTTGTTCAAAACCAATTAGCTTACTGGGACATTCCCTAGGCGCAGCAGTTGCTGTTTCACTAGCCAACGAAAATTCTCAGCGATTTAAACGGGTCGTTTTAACCGCCCCACTCATCAATTTTATCGAAAATATGCCTATCGTAAAGCTATTCGCCATTCCCGTACTTGGTGAAATAATAAACAAACTTTATGTTATCCCCATGCTAAAACGTCGAAGAAGAAAGCGATACGCAGCTATTGCCGACGGTCGATTTATTGAAAGGTTTATGTCGCAATTTTTAATTTCTGGCTTCGAGCGAACTGTATTATCACTTTTTCGGAGCGATGTTCTCGCTGATAAAACCGAGCTGTATAAAGCTTTTTCAGAAAAAGGTGTCTCCTCATTAGTGATCTATGGCGAACAAGACGAGCTCGTGACTCCTAAGCAAATTGGTCATTTAAGAAGTATCATGCCAAACTCTAAGTTTATCGGATTAGCCGACGCAGGACATGCGTTCATACTTAGCGAGCCTGAACGCGTAGCAACTCATATAATTAATTTTCTTGAGAATAGGCGCTAATTATCAGAAGACTTGAGTTTAGCTGATTTAGTCTTTAGTAATTGCAGCATTGATTCAGAAAGGTGACTCTTCGAAATGTAATTCACACCTTTATTATGGCTTAACAAGAATCCTTTGTCTGTTTTTGTGATAGCGACTACATCATCCCAGGCGATATCATTGTTAACCTGTTTTGATTGAGACTTAATTCCGTTTTCGCAAATGGTCAGCTTATTCGAGCTGTTTCCAGCCTTACTCATTAACTGCCGCCATACCCACCAAGTTTTTCTATACTTAACACTAAGCAACTCTACCACTGCAAGACAAAAAATGAAAAATGGGATGTAATAATGTTCGGCCTCCACAAAAAAAAGCGCAATCCCTAGTCCACCCAAAATAATGGCTTTTAGATAGTCCTTTTTATTTACTGGAGGAGCTGACTGTTCGAAGCATTCCTGAAAATGAGCTTTATCGAGTTTATAAGTTATCGATTGTTCGGAAGATTGATCCATAAAGTACTATCACTAAAAATATTTAATTCAGTTTAACTATTTAGCTCAAATATTTCTAGTGGGATATTTAAACCACCTACCTATGAGTACTTCGCTTTTCTCTAGATACTCTTAACGCTGTCATGGATATCAGTAAAAACAGTAAACTATATAAAACATTAACGAATAAATTGGGGTAACGACCGTAAAAGCTTCTTTTAGAATCAACTTTTACCGGAACTTCTACAAGGAAGCCTCCTCGTTGCCCCAAAGGGCTTGCAAAAACAACCTTACCCTGCGGTGTGACAACAATTGAAGGCCCATTATTAGAGACATGTACCAGCGTCACCCGGTTCTCTACTGCACGCAGAATTGAGCCCATTACATGTTGGTATGGTTGTTTAGTTGAACCAAACCATCCATCATTAGAAAGTGCAACAAGCATAGTCCCACGATTAACTAGCTCAGTATTTTGTTGTCGTTGCTCTAGAGCGGTTGAAACAGCGTTCGCTACAAAACTCGGAAAGGTTGTTTCATAACAGATCAAAGGTACAATCGTTAGCTTGTCATTCTCGAATAGCTGATGATTTTGTCCCTTCGAGTATTTCGTTAAAAACTTTCCAAGAAACGACTCAATCCGGCCATGTAACCACGAGTTTTCATCCAGTAATGGAACGTATTCACCAAATGGAATTCGTTTGATCTTATCGTATAAACCGACCTGTTCACCCTTTTGATCAATTAATATCGCTGAATTATAGTGGGTTAAAGTCTCACCACTTTGATTATCTCTGACTTTGCGAATATCTTGAAACATCAAGCTGACACTCATTTTCTCTACAGCTTTTTGATAGGCACTTTTTATCTTACTGTCGTTTAAATATTGTTTAGGATATGCCTCTGGCCAAATGATTAAGTCGGGATTTAGTTTTGCAAGACGTTCGCTCATGTCTAATTCTGGAGGATAAGCTTTGCTATACCCAGCAATGCTTTTTTTAGCGGTTAGTTTTGGTCGTTCATTGGGTTGTATTATACCGACTTTCACGGTTTGCCAATTCGAGACCTCAACATCCCAGCGTTGTATTGCTTCTGCCCCGTAGCCGAGCCAAACCGCAATTAAGCTGCCACCAATTCCCCAAGCCCACTTAGAATCATCGCGAAACCTTACACTTAAGCTGCTTGATTTTTTCTCGCCAGCAACCGTTGAGCTAAACTTAAACATCACTCTGAAAATCATAATATTAGCTAAAGCAATAATCGCATCCAATGCATAAGGCCCAAGGAACTCAGTTGCTTGAAGTGCCACGTAAAAATTAATTTGACTGTCCGCTAGGCGCATAGCAAAAAGCATGGGGTAAATCGAAGTGATACTTGCGAGTAATACAGGGAATAATAAAAACTCATGAATACTGGTGTTTCTTCTAAGCCAGTTAAACAGCACTAACACTAGTGCGATTAGTTGTGAGCAATATACCCAGTTTAAAAAAGCCAACCAAACATTGATATTCTCACTACTTCCTTTGGCGATATTAATGAAATCAACAATCCAATACATACCGCTAGCAAAGGCCATAGTGCCTGCTATAGTTGCAAGAATATAGGTCTTCTTTAGACTAGCTTTTTCTATTGCAAAAAGTAGAGGTACAAACGCAAACCAAGTAAAATAATACCGATCGAAATCCAAATAAGGTATCGATAGTAATCCACAAAAAAGAAGAATTAACACTATCAACTTAGCGCTAGCAAATAATTCTTTTAAGCTTTTCTTAGCCATGAGATGCTTCACATTAAAAATCGCAGCTCTCGACAGAAATACAGACGACAGCATTCTATTAACAACTCTCTATACATCTGTTCACCTCTGCCTTTCTATACTATTTTGATAGTCAGCTTTAAGAGCAGATAGTAGTTTGATTTTAGCTTCAGAATCAATACTAGTGTCCAAGCGGATCAATATTCGACTATTCAAATAATTGCTGGTTAAATTTCTTTCTGAGAAAAGTTTAATTGCTGTTTCAGCACCAAAGACTAGTTTTTGCAGTTTGCGTAGTTCCTCTGCGCTACTCTTTAGCGGGTCAAGATCATTTAGTTTAATGCTCTTTTGAATAGCCTCTTGATGTATCACGAAGCGCTTTTGGTATTGAACAAATTTCCTCAGAATATTTACAAGTGCATCCGCATTTTCTTTGATTAGATTTTTAGATAGGAGAAATTGTATTCTTTTAAACGTTTCCTCCGATATATCGGTCGGAAGTTCAGCTATGATGTTTTCTAGCAAGGAAAGTGTGTCTCTATCTGCTCGCCATCCACGTTGGTGAATAAGTTTGGATTGCCGTACTAGCGCTTCGATATTGTCATAATCGAAATGCCAAGTCTCACTGCTAATTTTTTCTGGATAAGAGGCTTCCAAAGCAACTGGCTGCTGCCATATCTGATTTTCATTACTGAATAATGAAAGCGGAGAGTCAGAATTCAAGTCTAACCTAAGTATCGATAGGTAAACGACAAATACGAGTAAGAACAGAAAATACCATAACTGCCCGCGCGTAGAATTATCGCCTAATCTATTTCTATTTTTATCTAAGTAATCCAATAATTCTATTTAAATCTCTATGATGAAAAAGTTAGAACAATCTATAACTACTACAAAGCAAGTTAATTATGTTCGTGATAACTCAAGGTGTTTAATCCGCTGAAGCTCTTCATTACTAAAAGACTTCTGTAAAAGCGCTTCAAGCTCCTCACTCTGTTGCTTAGCCTCTTGGTCCAAGTCCAGAATTTGCTGCTTTTGTTTTTTAAATGTCTTATATCGCTCGGGCCAATCGGCGATATTTATAGATAAACCAATATGCCTTTCCTTGATTTCTTCTCTACGTTGTTGTTTTTCTTCTGCCGTTAGATCGCTATTAGCTTCTAATTTCATACTATCAAACATGTATTGCGCATTTGCATCAGAAATTCTAAATAGCTTCTTAGTTGCATCATTTCCAATATGCACTTCTCTAAGTTCTTGAAGTTCAGTATAGAGTTCCTGATTAGCATTTATAGATTCTTCTGTTAACTCATTATTTGTGTCAGCCATCGCTTCATTTATTTGGCTAAATTCTTGCTTAGCTTGTAAGTAGCTGTGGTAATTTCCAACCAACTCAGCCGTTTGTTCTCCGGCTTTTCCGGGGAGTGCTTTTTTGATTAACTCGAACAAAACACTCAGCGACTCACTATCCAATTTATTGTGAATCCGTTCTAGCGCTTCATCAAGAGAGAGTAACGCATCATGATCGAGAATAACATTACCATTTTCGTCCAACTTAACAGCTTGAAGTGCTCGGTACACGGAGTCGGAGGTAAAGGGCAAACCGGCGATAGTTTCGCTTGAATGATCAATTGCATCCTTCTTCGACCATTGCCACTCTTTACCTATTGTCGTATTTTTATCTTTCATCGCATTCATTTGATTAGAGTTGGTCATGGCTTCCACGCTCGAGTCTGTGAGAGTGTTTCTTAACAAGAACACTGCGGCTATCACAACGACCACAACGAGCACTAAAGCGATGTAGGTTTTATTATTTTGCATGGATAAGACACTTCACTTTTTAAGATTGTTTAATCAAGTTGCCATTCTTGTTTTTTTGCCGTTGAATACCAAATGATAGAGTTCGCTATTTCAATTTTTACTCGTACAGCAAATATAAAATCTATATGCTCACTGATAACACTAAGTTTTCAGTGAGCATTGATTCAACTAAAGCTTGAATCGGTAGACTTATTTCTACGCTTAGTAATTACAGGTATCTCGATATTCAGAGATATTACTATTTGCTTCATGGTTAGGACCACATAAAAATGGGTCATATCGGCCATCCTTATCCAAGAAGCGTTTCATCCAAGAAACACCATATGTGGAAATGGTTGGTTGATAAGCAGTGCTTTGGCCAGTCGCGCAATTATGAGATCCATTATTCAGTTCCAAATAGGCTTTATCAGTACTGCCTGGGATAGCATTGTAAAAAGGGCTAGCGTGCGAGTTAACCGATGCTGTTCCATCATTTTCACAGGCCATAATCATGGTTGGGACGGTGATCTGATTAAAATCGTTACTTCCTGTACTCCATGGCGCGAGAGGAACTGATGCACTTAAGCGGTTACGAGAGGCGCTTCTTAAAGCACCTCCTCCCCCCATCGAAAATCCCATAGTCGCAAGTCGATTTTCATCAACTAAGCCTGAAATTGGGCTATTTGATGTATTACTCTGATCAATCAAATAATTCAACGCACTATCAAGTTGGCGACTTCGGCTCTCTGGTTGGTCGAATCGAGAATTAGTGTTGATTGTAATTACCACAAAACCATGCGAAGCCAATACAGGTCCCCACCAAGAAACAGCACTTTGAGTGTTAGTAAAGCCAGGCGCTATCGAGATAGTCGCCATTTCTTGTGAAATGCTGGTCGGATAGTAAATCGTGCCGCCACCGAAACCATCGACCGAACTCGATACCGATGAAGTGGCATAGGGCTGAGGCCCTAGGGCAGCTTCCAGAAAGTTTAAATCGGGAGTAGGACCGGTTTCATATCCACAATTAGAAGTACAGCTATCAGGGGGAGGTAAATCGTCTCCACCACCTCCGCCACCGCCTCCAGAACTAAATGCGGGGAAAGACATACAGAGAGAAAGAGAGCAAACAGCGATTTTTTTGAATAGAGCAAGTTGGGAAAAGTTAGATTTCATCATTCAACACCTTATTATTGTCTTAATTATTATTGGGCTACCCACTACTATTCGCTAAAACAAACGTAGAAGATAGAGTGGTCTGACTACTTAACAGGCCAAACCAGTGTATCAGGCAAAAATTAGGATTTGTATACAATTTCAACAATAAAGTTGAAGTAACATGTTTTAAATAATTATTTATTACAAAACTAGTATAAAAATTGCGCCTATTTGGGCCAAAAATGATTAAAAATTAGTTAAGTTAACGGTTGCCAATGTATACAAGAATGAAATTTCTACCGCTTACAACCCATTCTTGATGTTGAATATCGGTAAATTTTGCGAGTTCTCTTGGCTTTAAGCTGAAATTGGAAGTAGTTTTGTTGGATTGGATGGATAAGTCTTCATCAAGTGAATAAACAAAGCTTATTAAAGCCTTTTCTAGTTTGATTTGACTAGGGTCTCGATAGGTCTCTAGCCTACCATCAAAACGATTCGTGCGAGTCATCAAATTGAAGTCGGTAATAGGTCCACTGATTAGCGTCGCTTTTGTTTTGCATCCACCATCAAACGTAGAAAACTGCAAAAGCTCGTCAAGTCTATCAACCCTGGTGGGGCTATGCTCTAGTGATAGTCCATTGCCGGCTATCAATACTAGATTTCGGGTATAGCCGCTAAAATCGGAAAATGGCCCGTCATTCTTTACCGTTGCAATACTTAAGCGCCAGTCAAAGTCATTAACCGTACCCTCTTCGTTGATTGCAAGCTCAATAGTCGTGCCTTGGCCGTTTTTCCAAGGGATTTGTTTAAAATTCTGTGGGGGGATTATTTCGTACAAGTTCAACTACTGTTTGCTTAATCTGGATGAGATTATAGCGTTCGATCGGATGAAGGTGTTATGAAAGACTCTTTGAGCTATTAAAAAAGCTCAAAGAATCGAAGTATTGAATCAATTATAGCCAAGACGTACTATTCTGGTTGTGTTGGCAAAGTTAAACTGTCTACAGTTTCTTTTACGTCTTTAGTTAGTTTTTCCCATAACAAATACCATCCAGACTCTTCATCATTTTCATCAGTAGTCATACTACTATCATGCACACAAAAAGGAAAAGGACTACAAGAATCAGGATCTTTATTACCGTCACCATCACTAGATGAAGGATTATTTTCTTGGGCAGAAATTTGCGAAGCGAATAGTATAATTGAAGAGATGCAGATTAGCCTTAGCTTAAGATTTTTCATTCCGATACTTCCTTAAAGTTTGCTTGGTGAAATACAAGAATACTGGAATTTATCTCAATTCGTAATGTTAAATAAAGTTGCGTCTCATGGAATCAACTATTAACTGCGCTCCTACTCATTTAATTCAATAGATTGAAGTAGAGTTTCTGTTTCTCTAGAAATAGAAGTGAACACTCGAAAAGGCTTTTCTTGAATCGAGAATCGAAAAGTAGATAGCGGCATCACACTTGCTATCTCTTTAGACACTATATCTTGAACAAGTAGCTCAGATTTACCATTTTCTCTCTTTATGTAATAAACGAGACTATCAATGACGGTAAGTTGGTCGGGATTTTGAATATCATCTAAAATGACTTCTGTAGACAATGACATTCCTTGATCTGATTTATATAAAACTGAGTCCTTATGTTTAATGAAATAAAAACAGTCGGAATTATTACATGGCTTAATCACATAGCCTCTATTTAATCGAGTTTTTGCTTCAAAATTTTCTGTACTTCTATATTCTATAAACCAGTCATTATTGATGTTTGACGCATAGAACACTTTATCGCTATTATACGAAAATGCTGGGTTTTTATTCAGGTTACGATCTTTGCTCTTGAACAAGAGGGTTCCATCAGCTCCCATAATATGCAGGTGACCATTGATTGCAAATGCAATGTATCTTCCATCACGACTAATAGTCAAACTACTTATCCTTAAATTATTTTTAAACTTAGTCAACTGAGTGAGTTCACCTAGCTTGTTTCGAACCCAAATTTGATACATTCCGGTTCTGTTCGAGATAAAAGTAATACTCCCATTTATTTCAGCGTAAACTGGGTTAAAGTCACGAAAAGACGAAGATATAGCATGTTTTGAGTTGCCGTTAGACTCTACTTCAATTATGTCTCTAACCGTAAGAAAGCCTTTCATAAACCCCACCGAGGAATTACCAATAGCAAAAGGAAAGGAAACCCTATCTGTGGTCTCAAAAATAGTCTGCATATTGCCGCTATTTATGTTTAATCGACTTATCTGTCCCCAACCAGATTTTACAACCAACTCATTGTTATTCAGCCAGTCAGCTGACATTAAAATCATTGGAACAGTTACAAGTTTTCTAGATCTTCTTGACTGTTCATCATAGATCCAAATTTCTGTCTTATTACCAATAATATGTCGTAAATAAGCAATTTTCTTAGCAGTCCTATTCGAAGCAACGAAATAATCACCCCGACCAGAGTCAGGAGAAGAAGTTATGTTAGTAGATTCTTTCGAATGGATATCGAATAGTTGCAGGCTGAATTTACCTGAAGGAGAGTCAGCTAGGGCAAGATAAAGCATCCCCTTATCTTTCCATGCTATAGACGCTAAACTAGAGCCTTTCGGACAATTAAATACTACTTCTTCATTGGAAAGTTTTTGCATTGAAATTGATATATCAGCAATAATTACTCGGCATTCTTTCCCATCATATCGATTAAACGCTAAACTTTTTCCATCATCAGACAAATCAAAGTTTTTATCATCAAATTCCCCTTCAGTTAAACGAAAATATCGCTCCTTGCCTATTTTCTTGGAATACAGATTCCAGTGTTTACTTCCCTCTGCCTTATGCGAAAAAACCATCAATTCACCACTAACAGTCGCCTCGAGCTCTTGTCCTACGAGTGTTGTTTCAATTTTTGGTACTACCTTCGGAGGTGACGACTGAAAAACAACATAAATCAGCAAAATAGCCAAGCCAGCAATCACTGCAAAGGGAAAGAATCGCTTAATCTGCCGTTGAGGCGTTATTTCCTCAATATCAGCGACAAATCGATAGCCCTTATTACGACCTGAGTCTATGTATTTACAATCATCAGATTCACCAAGAGCTTTTCTTAAATAGGAGACAGTGGTTCGAATGGTAGTATTTTCAATAACTCGCCCATCCCAAACTTCCCTCTGTAGATCATCATTGGAAAAGTATTGGTCTGGATTAGAATAGAGTAGTTGTAGCAGCTTGGCTTGGACATGCCCAATGACTTGTGGCGATTGCCCTTCAATACTTAACTCTCTTAACTCTGGGTCGTATTCACACTTCCCCAGAATCATTTTATTACTTTTAGTCACTCTCAAGAATCCTGTTTAACAGCTACATCTAAAGCTATGGGCACCCAGTTCCTGAGAGTCATATCATTTGTGTTTGCAGTTTCTTTATTAGAATACATCAATACTTCGTTTTTTGGCATTTCGGCCGATGGTTATACACCTGTCCCAGCGGCTCACTGAACGTCCTACTCATTTTTTAGTATTATATGCTTAATATGGATAAGCAATTAACCCGTGCTTTGCGGTTAACAATCTCTCTCATTCACTTATACAGTGTACAACTAAATTCTCCATGTTACTGCCGGATTTCATGACATCTATAATGTGCCACAAATTAAGATGGGTCATACCAATTATTTTATAAGGTCGAATTCTGATTCTCAAATAGAAATTAATCAAGTGATTTAAGCTAAATTTACGCTACCAAATTAAACAATTCACAGAAAATTAAATCATAAAACCGAATAAAACGTAGACAACATTATATTAAATAACAGTATGTTACGCTGTTTTCTTAGAATAATTATAGGTTTAAGTCAGTGGGAAATTACGAGACTAAATCTGGAAGAATTAGTCTCGCTAAGGGCAGAGGAAAACTATGTTTTTTAGTTAATATGAATTGAGTTAGTAGTATAACTTTAAAGATCGATAAAAGTACTCGGGGAAACCTTAAACCGCTTAGCTAAGCCCCTTATATGGCGAAGTGTGAGTGCTCTTTTACCATTTAAGACTTCAGAGACCACACCTTGGCTTCCTATTTCAGGCAAATCGTTTTGTCTAACTCTATGAAGCTTTACCAAATATCGAAGCGCATCTAATCCCTTTCCTGCAAGGTCTGGCGCTGCATGCGCTTGATAACCTAGTGCCGCGGTCGACATAGAGTTAATCAGCTCGAGCATCGCTCGGCTGTTTCGGCCTCTATTTAATTCAATAGCAACCTCAATATTTTGTAATAAGGTGTCGTAATCATTGGCATCGTTTGGTGTGTCAATGATTGGGGTTAACATCTCCCAATTTTTGGCGGCTCTTTCCAACGTAGTTTCCATTATTATTTACCTCTTATGAACGGCTGGGTTGAATAGCTTCAATATAAGTGACTTGAGTATCGAAATTAATCATCGTACGAATTTGTAGATTGGTTCCCGGTACAGAGAAATCGTATTGGTCGTTACTGCTATTTAAATTTGAGAATGTCGACCTTAAGTCATGCTCCGAGGAAAAATCGCTATCACTAATGATTTTGTACCAACCTAACAATACTTGGTTGGCGGATGGGTGCAGTTCTATCGCTTTAACTAATCTGTTTTTTGCTACGACTATCACTTCAAATTCCTTAATGGCTGGTAAAACAATTATTCGGCGACTTGATAATCTCGCAAATATCGCAATTTGTAATGTTAATTAAGGTTGTTGCTAGTTTGGAGCTTCTAAACCTTCCTTAAAAAGCGCTGTATCCCCTAATTCTATTAGGGTTATTAAAAATCAAGCAAAGCCAGATATCTCAATAGTTTCAGCCAATTTAACGTTAGCCAACTTTGAGATATTGTTCATTAATTAACCAGATATCACCTTAAGTAGAAAAGTAATGCAAACCAATCGGCCCATTTGCAATTTAGCAGCTATGTCTTAGCTTTCAGATTGCTCAGAGATAAATTAGCTAACTATTTACTCTCAAAATTCATAGTTTAAGGTGTAATAAAATGTAGTTTTAAGCCATCGAGGGTAGAACAAACACAGTTCTTTACAATACTGAACCAACTATTTACTGCTTAAATTCGTCGTAACCTCTTAAGCACTATTATATTTTTTGGCTGTTTTCTGGCCATAACTTGTAAATCAATTGAGGTTATCCAATGTCGGAAGAGTCCAATTCTGAGAAAAAACCGGTTATCGCGGTAAACAATGATTTTGAGCGAAACACCCCCAAAGATGGGATTTGGTTTAAACTCTTCGCATTTCTCTCTCTAACTGATTACGAAACCCTCAAAGAATGTGGAAAATATGACCGCACACTAGTCTATGCCATGGTTTTTCGCCAATTGGTCACTTTTGCATTTACTTGTATGTTATTCACTTATGGCGTGTCGTTATTCCTAGAATTCACCGCAGCTGTGATCGTAGGCATAATCTTTTCGCTCACATTATTTTTTCTTGACCAGGCTATCATCGGCTCAGATTGGGCGCTTAAGAACCCCTTTAAAAAAGGTCTCCCCTTTCGTAGCTTTATCGGTTTGATTCCGCGCATCCTATATTCGCTAATCATTGCCGTTGGTTTAGCAACATTGGCGGAAATTAGTTTGCAGGCTAACGCTATTGATGAACAGATACAGCAAGAGTCTAATCAAAAAAATAAACAGTATTTCGCGAAATTGGAAAAATATGAAGTAGAGCTAGAAACAGGCATCAAAGTTGATCGCGACAAAATAGTAACACTTCAAGGTCAACTGGAGCAGTTAAGAGAACAAAATAGTCGCTACGAGCATGCAGCAACCGCCAACGATGTAGACACACTTAACAATACACTGTCTATAAAGCAGCTTAACTCCACAGAACTACAACGCTCCCAACAGGTTCTGTTCACCGAACTAGCGTCGATAAATCAACGTTTGGCTAAAGCTAGAGAAGATTACAATTTTTGGTTTAATGAAGCACTCTTAGAAAGAACCGGTAAAGATGGTCGTGCCCCAACTGAAGGCCCTAAATATAAACGAGCGGTGGCGACCTATACCGACTTAAGCTTACAAATCGATGTATTGCAAACGAGCTTAAATGAAACGAAACAAAAACTAGACGCATTAAAGCCTGATATAGAAGAGGCCTTGCTCGGATTAAATCAAGTACAAAAAGAGATTAACGATTTTCAAATGACCGAAGCGAATTATGAGCAAAATAAGCAGTCCATAGCTATTCTTGAGCAAAGTCTACTTAATGCTAAAGCAGTTCTTAATCGCGCGATTGATGAAAAGCAAGAGAAAATGGATATCTATCGTGAAAAGTTAGAAAAGGATGGTCTGTTTTACGCTGTGAAAACAGGCATGCTCAGACGTTATTTGGCTTTGAAGAATATCCACAAAGATCCAGAAATAGGCGAAGCTGCTTTTCTATTTAGTTGGCTATTAAAGATATTCTTTATCGCGATAGAATTGATGCCAGTAATTATCAAACTTTTCTTCTCTCCGTTTAGCTTTTATTCATTAAAGATGTACCGAAAAATGCAAATTGCATTGTTGGAAGAGGAACAATTGCTGCTGCAGGCAAGAGCAAAGATAGCATCCTCAGAGAACTTCTCAATAAAAGAGACCGCATAACGAGTTAGAACTGGGAGACATTCAGTAAATGACGCGAGAATAAAACTTATTGCTATTGGTATAGATTGTTGCTGCGAAAACAATATGCTATTGTTTTCGACAATATTCCACAACGCCGTAGCATTAACTCTACCTTATGGATTCACTTTCTAAGCAATGTGCCACTTGTGGAGCTAGCCTATCCGGCGACTTTTGCTCGCAATGTGGCGAGCAAAGGCTTAATCCTAAATTAAGATCACTTCATTATATTCTTAGCGATATTATTGAAGACTTAACCTCAGTGGACGGCAAGCTTTGGCGAACACTTAAATCCATATTGCTCAAGCCAGGGCAACTAGAATATGACTATCATCTGGGTAGAAGAGTAAATTATCTAAAACCTATCACCTTGTTCTTCGTCCTAAATGTTTTATTTGTGATGTTTTCACCAATTTCAGATTTTTATGTGACTCTAATTGATCAAGTGAGCCTGCAACAATATAGCTCCTATATAAAACCGCTTTTGGATGATTATCTAACTTCTAATCAAATCAACTATCAAACCTTTGAGCAAAACTATAATCAGCTGGTCGTCGTTTTAGCTCGCTCTCTAATCATTTTGCAAGTGCCAGTTTACGCGCTGGCTTGTTCATTAATTTTGTATAATAGAAACTATTTTTCAGGTGACTATTTTAACTTCAGTTTAAACTTTCATAGCTGGCTTTTGATGTGGGTAATTCTAGCAATGGCACCCGCCTTTGTGATCGGTATATTTATACAATTATTCGATCTTCCGATTGAGCCAAACCGAATTTATTTTCTGATGCTACCAATTGGTATTAGTATCTATTTACTCTTAGCCATGCGACGAATGTTTAAACTAAATTGGCTTCAATGTGTTTGGCGATTGGCACTTTTATTATTGGCTTATCAAGTTAGCCATGTCATCTTTCGCTTCTTCCAATTTTTAATTACAGCAAGTTTAGTCGAGGTTTAGTTAAAGCTTCTAGTGACCAAAGCTGCTTAACGTTTTGCGGAAGCTCTGACTATCCCAACCGTCGTATCAAATGTCTTTTTAAACACCCTTGCAAAAGCAGCTTCCGAACGATAACCAATTCTCTCGGCAACCAAATCAACACTTTCACCTTTCGATAATTCCGACCAGGCAATTTGCATGCGCCACCAAGTCAGGTATTGGGTTGCTGTCATTCCTGCAACCTGTTTAAACAAATCCGAAAAACGCGATCGCGACATCGCGGCTTCTTTTGCCAAATTTGATAGTACCCAATTAAATCCAGGATTTCGGTGTATCGCCTTAACCGATCTGTAGAGTTTAGGGTGACCATAAAGTGCAAATATATTCGATTTTTGAGGATGATTTTCGGCAAAACAGCGCAAAGCATAGACAACTAACAGTTCGCAAAGACGATTCAATACTGGGCTTTCCATATTCGCGCCGGCGATACTCTCGGCGACGATCAAATCGGTTAATGGATGTAGCCACTGTTTTGCTTGATCGGCTTCAACCACTAATAGCTTTGGTAAAAACTGCATCAATTGCTCTCCCCCATTATGCTGAAAATCAACTGAACCACATAACATACTTGTGCCAGCAATCGACTGTGATTGTGCAATAGGAAGGTGCCGCTGAACTCCTCGCATCTTAACGCTCGGAACCATTGAGTGAGGCAGTTCTTTCGGAAAGATAACAACGTCACCCTGTTTCAGATGCCATTCGCCTTGCCCCTCAACCCTTAATAAACAATCTCCTTGAGTCGGCATATGAAAACAAGTAGCACCCAGTGAATGTTCATTGATACGCCATTGACCGCAGACCCGCGCATTGTGATAAACCTGTACGTTAAGCCTTATCAAATTAAGAACGTCATTAATCAATTCCACAGTATTAGCTCTCCATGGTTCGCTATTCACACAGACATCTGATCAGTGTTTCTACCAGCAATATTATTCAAATGAGACAATAAAGCATAAATGGGAGACTTTAAAGCATTAATTGTCCATTCGACTTCTTCCATAATACCGCTTCGTCAAATAAAACGACTCACTTGTTAAACAAAATATGAGGAAAATGACCATGTCATTCACACTTTACGAAATTGATAACGCACCTTCACCGGCTAATACTGAATTGGAAAAATCACAAGCGGCGTTCGGTTTTATCCCAAATCTACACAAGGTGCTTGCAGCTTCACCTAAAACACTTGAAGCCTACAAAGCGTTACATGAATTATTTCAAGCAAGCAGTTTTGATGCAACAGAGCAAACCGTGGTTTGGCAGACCATAAACTTTTATCACCAGTGTCACTATTGCTTACCAGCGCATACCGGAATCGCACATATGATGAAAGTAGATCAAGAAACTATAGAATCATTGCACAATGGTGAAACGCTAAAAACGGAGAAGTTAAAAGCTCTCCAATCAACTACACGTGCAATTGTTGATCAACGTGGTGTGCTTTCTGCCGAGCAAATAACTGATTTTAAATCAGCGGGTTATGGTGAAGCACAGCTTTTGGAAATTGTTTTAGGACTCGCTCAAAAGACCATTAGTAACTTTGCGAATCACCTAGCTAAGACCCCTGTAGACGAACCGTTTAAGAAGTTTGTCAAATAAATCATTACAGAACCTAACTAAACCGAACCGCATTTTAGTCCCTCCCTATTAAGGTTAGGTGAGGTTAGGTCATTTGTTTTATTCTGTATGATGAAACAAAAGGCTTATTGCCGAGATACTTTCAGCTGAAAATCTCTTTGGCCGCGCTTGTTACCTTGATCATCATAGCAACGCTCAATAAACTTAACCGCCCCTAACTTATTTTGAATAATAATGCTGCTAGAACGAGTTCCGTATTCAGAACTGTTGATAAAAATTGAGGAGAGTTTTCTTTCCCATTCTAATGGTATCCCGGTATGAGGCAGTTCAACATCAGCAGCTTGAGTTTTATCTTTTAGAATATTAAAAAGTTCGTCGCCATCAATCATTTTATTGACCGCTACCAACCGCTCTAAACTTCGTGCACCTTTTGCCATTTTGGGCCAAATATCATCTAACGCTCCATTGGAAATAGAGTGGAAACCATCAGTTAAATGAGTTTGTCGTTTCTGTATACTGTTATAACATCTCAATTGGTTGAGGTGGCCGTAGGTAAGATTAAATGGATTGTACTCATCACTATTTTCTTTTAGCCAATGAACATCGATCGGCGAATCAGCTTGCAACGCCATTGTGACCAATTCCCCCCTAGACCTTTTTGTTTCAAACTGCTGTATTCCTGTACGAATATTAGTAATTGCTGCAAAACATCCACTAGAATTGATACCAAACCAACTACCACCAGCTTGAAGATCTTTACCCGCCAAAATGTCTGGTTGTTCTCTCCAGTATTCTGCCTCTTGGGTTGGTCTAGCATAAAACTCATCTCTATTAGCACAGATGATTACTGGATAATCGGGATGTTGATCGATTGCAAGAAATAAGATACACATAACACTAACAAAGTTTACTTGAAAAGTAGAACCAGTTTAACGGCTAGAACATAAACCGACAATGTCCGATTTAATACGCTTTTGCATCGACAAAGTTCGGGTTGTAACATTCGCGAAACTATTGAGGTCTAATCGCTAAATAAGTAGCATTTTATTGGAACGCTTTTTTATCAATTTATTAACCAATAAATTAGATTCGTTCTAATTGTTAAACAGGTGGATTTCGATGAAAATTAATGTAATCAGCTATATTCTTGCCGTTATATTCTTGCTTTCTGGTGGAGCTAAGCTCGCCGGTCTAGAGTTCGAGTTAGTTGCATTCGAACGTTGGGGCTATCCGATTTGGTTTATGTACATTACCGGCATCGCAGAGGTTAGTGGTGGAGTCGCGTTAGCTGCCAACATATTACGCCGATACGCCGCACCTAGTTTGGCGTTACTCATGGTTGGCGCGATTGCCACTCATGTTCGCCATAGTGAATGGCCAATGCTAATGATTGCTCTGGTCATTTTCTCATTAGCTGTAGTTCTAAGCGTAAGCCTATGGAAGTCTTCTCACACCTCTGAAATCATTCAATAGTATTGTAAGCCGCTAATTTAAATCAATTGGCGGCTTATTGTTTGCCGGCCGAAGCAAAAAACATTAGGTAAACCAATCGTGAGTCTTCCATTGTCGTCCCGAAAGATTCTCCAGCAGTGTGCCAAAGCCAAGGTCTTAACAAGATTAATCGATTAAACCGCATCGGAATTCTTAAGGTCATGTCCCATTTAGAAGCATCATTAGAGTCCTCTGCCAATAAATCAGCTACCCATTGTTTGGCAGAAGGCGCTCCGTACTTGGCCATTGCTTCTTGATCATTATAGGGCGCTCTTTCGGTATTAGTTTGTTTATGCCTAAAAAACTCAGTACCACCTCTGCAATCTTCTGGGCGGGATAAGTACAGTATTCCAGACCAATGCGAACCATCAACGTGAACATTTGACGTACCGGTATCATTCGCAGAGGCGACTCGGCATTTTCCATGAGCTTGATTATGCGTCATTGGAACTAATGGCTCGCCAACTAATCTAGAAATCTCATTATTGATCCCACCCAGATTAATCCGATTGACAGAATTTTTACCTGGATAAGGCCCCTGAATATCTGGATATTCCAATCCTAATGCAGCATTGCGCAGCTCATAGGGGTTGTCTAAAAAATCATCGACCACGATAAATGAAGTTGGCACTATTTGTTTCCTAATAATATTTTTTATTTTGTCAGCAGTATAATTGTTTATTCGTAAACTGAAAAGCGGTAGAGAGCTCCAATAAAACAATGTCGTGAAATCACTATTCGAATGGTATTGTTAATTTCTTTTATTCTGTGGTGAGCACAATCTAGCCAATTATCATTGATATCAAAGGCTGTCCTTAAAAAACCATTAGATGCATGGTAGAGGCAATTAATAACATTAGTACCATCGCAATAGCACAGCTCGCTCCCACAAGACTTGCTCTAATATACGAATGAAACGCCCGCCCTCCTTCTTCATGCAATTCTAATTGGCGACCTTGGAATAACTGATTTAATGGTAATAGAGTAGCTGCGATCAAAAAATTAATGGCTAAATATGACATTACTAGGGGAAAATCGATAACAAGCATGGAAAACATAAACAATAAAGTAAAAACTCCTGTCAAAACTGCCGCTACCAGCGCTCTTGTTTTTTGTTTAAAATGACTATAGTTACTGTGAATCAGTAGCCCAGCAGCCAACACCGAACCAAATATTGTGGCGATGGCGATGGTTAGACTGTTATAAACTTTACCACTGTACGCCGAACCATCTCCCGTATCGAATTCTTCTTCGGCTTTTGGCGACGCATATGGATTGCTTTCAAATGGTTTATCTTTTGCTTTCATCTATTCTCCGAATTCTAAACGTTAATCTAATCAACCTACACATGAGTTAGGGCTCGATAGCATAACGAGCACGATTAAATGACTGTCTTTAAAAAACAGCTGGTCTTAACTAGAGCGTGTTGAAGGGTGAAAGAACAACTGGCTCTAGAATATCACAATAAAAATCTAATATTGGCTAAACAAAATTAGTTAATCTCATATAACCTGAACTAGAACAGGTCGAAGTAAATAAAGTAAATAGATTAAGTGACGGACTATCGCTGTTTTAACGTTTAAAAAGCAACTTCAAAAGAATAAATATTAAACTCGGAAGTGCGAACGGACTAAAACACCTCCCAAAAGCCCTCAAACTACCCCGTCTACTATCACTGATAAATCATCTTAATAGCATCCATAGTGATTAACAATTATACAACCTCTCCTTACGAGAGTATTTTGAAATGACGTGCTACTAATGACTAAATTGACCATTCTGTAGCTGCTGTCGTTGTAATCATCCAGTCTAGTACAAAACTTATTGTTGGTCTCTTGACCGTTTAACCAATATGAATTAGAGGGTATTCAAATGATTTTTTCTACAAAGAATAAGGCTAATATAGTACTTAGCATTACCGCAGCTATCACATTTTCAATTAGCGCATCTGCCAATGCAAGTAATAAACCGAAAGGTCTAAAAGACACCGCAAAAACAGTAACAACACAGATTAAAACTAATCAATTCTGGTGGCCGGAACAACTCGACCTTTCAGCGTTACGCGATCATGATAAACGCTCAAATCCACTCGGAAAAGATTTTGACTATGCTAGTGCATTCAATCAACTAGACCTAAAGGCCGTCAAAAGTGACCTTAATCAGCTCCTTACCACTTCTCAAGAATGGTGGCCAGCGGACTTTGGAAATTATGGTCCCTTTTTTATTCGATTGTCGTGGCATAGCGCGGGAACCTACCGAACTTTAGATGGTAGAGGTGGTGCTGACGGTGGACAAATGCGCTTTAACCCACTCAATAGTTGGCCGGACAATGGCAATCTCGACAAAGCTAAGCGACTACTTTGGCCGCTAAAACAAAAATACGGTGAAAAGCTTTCTTGGGCTGACTTAATGATTCTTGCTGGTACTGTAGGAATGGAAAACATGGGGTTTAAGATATACGGGTTTGCGGGTGGAAGAGCTGACGATTGGGAGCCCGATCTAGTTTACTGGGGTCCAGAGTTAGAAATGCTAGCGAGCGATCGCGAAGATCACGCCGGCCAACTCCAACGACCGCTCGGGGCAACTCATATGGGTTTAATCTATGTAAACCCTGAAGGCCCCAAAGGTAAGCCAGACCCAAAAGGTTCTGCAAAAAACATTCGTACAGCTTTTGGTCGAATGGCAATGAATGACGAAGAAACAGTTGCGCTAATAGCCGGAGGCCATACATTTGGAAAGATGCATGGAGCTCACAAGCCAAGCGATTGTGTCGGTGCTGAACCGGGTGGCGAAGCGATCGAAGAACAAGGGCTTGGTTGGAAAAACTCTTGTGGTAAAGGACATTCGGAAGATACAGTAACAAGTGGTCTAGAAGGAGCTTGGACTCAACTACCCACTAAATGGACCTCTCTATACTTATCAAATTTACTCAATTTCGAATGGAAACAAACTCGTAGTCCTGGTGGGGCAATTATATGGATTCCAACGGACGAATCCAAACACAACCTTGTGCCCGATGCTCATGTAAAAGGAAAAAGAAACCCACCGGTAATGACTACAGCGGATTTGGCGCTAAAGTTTGACCCAGCTTATAGAAAAATAGCCGAAAAGTTTTTGGCTGATCCTGAACAGTATCGATTAGCATTTGCTAAAGCTTGGTACAAACTGACTCACCGAGATATGGGTCCCCGTAGTCGCTATTTAGGTGATGATGTTCCACAAGAAGATTTACTATGGCAGGATCCGATTCCAAAAATTGACTACAAGCTCGTTAACAAATCCGACATTAGAGAACTCAAATCTAAGATATTAAAAACGAATCTCAGTATTTCGGAGTTAGTCCGAACTGCTTGGGCTTCTGCTGCCAGTTTTCGTAACAGTGATATGCGAGGTGGCGCTAATGGAGCGCGCATAGCACTGTCTCCCCAGAAAAACTGGCAAGTCAACAACCCGAATGAATTAAAAAAAGTATTATCAAAATTAAAATCAATTCAAAAGGATTTTAACTACAACGCTTCAGACGGAAAGAAAATCTCACTAGCCGACATGATCGTACTAGGTGGTGCCGCCGCTATAGAAAAAGCGGCTAGTCAGGCAGGAAATAACACGCAAGTTCCTTTTTCTCCCGGACGTAATGACACTACTCAAGAATGGACCGATATTGAATCCTTCAACCTGTTGGAGCCGAGCGCAGATGCATTTCGAAATTACTTTGATACTAAAACAAGTTATCGATCGCCGACAGAAATGTTAGTAGACAAAGCAGATCAATTGAATTTATCGGTGCCAGAAGTAACCGTGTTGATTGGCGGTATGCGCGTCTTAAACGCAAATAGCAATGATAGTCGTCACGGTGTATTTACTAATACCCCTGGAACATTAACCAACGATTTTTTTGTTAACTTATTAGACATGTCGACCCAGTGGCGTAAAAGTAGCACGGACGGTTTGTATGAGGGCGTAGATAGATCATCCGGAAAAGTAAAGTACTCTGCAACACCAGTAGATTTAGTTTTTGGTTCAAATTCTGAACTTCGAGCAGTCGCAGAAGTATATGCTTATGATAATTCGCACGATAGGTTTGTGAATGATTTTATCAAAGCCTGGATAAAAGTGATGAATTTGGACCGCTTCCAGAAATAACCGCTATTGGTTTGAGTAAGTGCTGTGAATATTCTTCATAGCACTTTCTTCTGTTATTAGTAAACGCTTTTCAAAGCCTTTCTCTCGCTATATTTAGGAGAAAACACGCCTCTAATGCAACCGGTCTGCACTTTAGGTTGGGCCCATCCACAAAAAACTGTCAATAACTTATTGCCAGTCAACAATTCTCATTGGTGATGGGACTTAACTGTCGCTTCATCTAACTCAAGAAAGCGAGCAGCATTATTATAAAGAATATTGCGTTTCTCTTCATCTGTTAGAAATTCGAAGCTATTTAATCGCTCAATCGAATCTGCTATAGCATGTGGCCAACGCATTTGATCCGAGCCGAACATCACACGATCTAACATGCCAAACCGTTTAGCTAGTTTTAAAAACTCTTCCCCATAATACTTGGGAGATTCATGAACCCACAGCACGACTCCTAAATCAGTATAAACTCGTGGATAAGTCAGCATCAGACGCAAAGCTTCTTGATAGAAAGTTTCTCCAGAATGCATCATGTAAACTTTTAATTTCGGATATTGTATTAGCGCTTCTTCTAATAGATAGGGATTGCCATATCGGAGCCTGGCATTAGGTGCAAAAGTATAGGGTGCTCTAGGTGGACCGCCTCCAGTGTGAACTGCGACAGGGATACCATACTTTTCACATACTTTTAGATAAGGTGCGTAAAATGGATCATCTAAAGTTTTTCCGGCGTAATAAGTCCCTATTTCACCAAACACCTGCACTTCGCCGGCTTTAACAGCTGCTTCAAACTCCTTGGGAGTCCAGGCCTGCGGATCCTCAACGCCTCTTAGAAAACGCTCTTCGGTATCACTTTTTAACCAAAGCCCAGCTGATTGTTTACTGGTCGATAGCATACCAAGCACAATATGATTGTCTCGCATTGCTTGATAGGTTTCTTTAAAGTGTTGACTATTATTTTTAGAAGATGCTCGACCGTATTGATCCGGCATCGCTCTAAAACTATTTTCAGAGTAGCTATGTAAGTGCATATCAATAATCGGTTGCTTATTACTCGCGAGCGATAAGAATGGTAGAACGCTTAAAGCTAGTATTAATACCTGTTTCATCACAACCTCCCTAATTGTATTCTTCTAGTATCAGTAGTTATACTAACCTATTCCTGTTTTTCAAAATTGTAAAATTCGGCATTCTTATCAGAAAGCTTCCTAAATTGGTTCGGTGATAAACCACCAAACTCTCTAAATTCTCTTATAAAATGAGCCTGATCAAAATAGCCTGTTGCCAACGCAATCTCGGTTAACGAGGACTTGTTATTAGTGACTCTAGCGGTCACATGATTAAATCGAGATAGACGTGAATAATGTTTAGGCGAAATCCCAAGATGCGTGGAGAATAGTTCTCGTAGTCTTCTAGCACTAATATTGAGGTATTTGATAATCTCATCTAATTGGGTATTAGGATTTCGATGAATCTGACGAGTGGCGAAAAGCACTCTTCCATCAACTTGTTCTTGTTGCAGATGCGTCAATAAAAAGTCTTCTAATACTTTAACTCTTAGAGAACTATTTTTAGTCTCGTACAATTGATTATACAGTTTGCCCAACTCGCTTAATGTGAAAAAATCATCGAGTTTTAAGAAGCTGTTTTTGTAGTGTTTCATTGGTAACCCCACCAATGAATGGAAACCATATGGTTCCAACTGAATCACTATCAATTCAAAACTATGACAACGACTAAACGTCACAGGACTAATGCAAGAAGTTGAAATACTATTATTTATTTTGCTTGATTCATTGGTCACCAAACAAGAATCAAGAACTATACATAGGTTGGTAGTGCAATTAGGAAATAGTGTCATCCAATGGTTAGAGTTTCCTGTACCATCAAATGGTTGGAACGCAAAATACCTAACTATGTTTTTCAATAGTGGATGAGAAGGCATATAGCGTGAATGTATCATTGAAGAATCTATTCATCCTGAATTTATTACTCAATTAAGATAATGTACTATATCGATTATCAAAGAAAAGCTCAAATTAATCAGTCGATGAATAGTTCTCTAGTGACTCAGCTTGAAACGAAATCATGTTTAATGACAAAGACTTAGAAACCGAATTAGACTTTCGCGTTGAATCAATAGACGGCGAAATAAGTCCTACATATTAGATCTAACTATCGCACTTTTTTCACCTTCTATCGTTCAACTTCGGTCACTTAGCGACAACTATTATCCTCCACCCAAAGTACACCATCTACACTCGTTGCTGTATCCATGGATTTAAGTGTTAGCGTGGTAGCTGAAGCACCAGCCACGGCTATTGCTCCTGAAGCGCCGGCACTGGTACCTACACTAAAATAGGCTGCACCCGCAGACAGTGCTCCACCAACAATAATTCCTGCTACTTCATCGCCATTCTGGATGACACAACCTGTTGGTCCTTCGGCTGTTAATACTCTTCCATCATTGGCTTTTAATCCCTCTATCGGCCAGGTACGGCAGGATTCATACCAATCACCTTTGACCTTTTTGAGTCGAGCGGTATAACTTCTTTTACCAGTAAAATCGAGGTCTCCTCCCGTTAAGTTGGGCGTCTCCATATCTTTAACACAACCGTCATCTCTAAATTTGGCCCATTTAAGCGGTTTATCGCACTGTTCAACTGGCTGGTACCAATAAGCCCAAACCCCAGCTTTTATCTTGCAGTAATCGGGCTTACCTCTCGTTGGGTGTAATTGATTCATGCACTGTTCTCTTGCCCATTGTCGCTTTTTGTCAGTTAGCGGCCATTTCCATTTATTGACCTGCCACCACTTCCCACCATTTTTAAGCTTAGTGACTTTGGAGCGTAAGACTTGACGCTTGTTATTTGAACCACTTCCAATATCTGGTCCCATGCATCCGACCGCTTTGACTTTCGACCAAGTCGGCATGCAAAGTTCATCATTATTGTTTTCCCAGTTTCCGTAAACATGCACCAATTTCTTTTTACAAGAATCTGGCCGCCCAGTTGCCCCAAGAGCATTAATTGATGGCGCTTTATTGCTTTGGCACAATTCAAGTTTGCGACCTTTTTTTCCCCACCACTTTCCATCAACACCGAGAAGTCTTGCAGTGACTAGGCCTTTACCCGGTGCAGTACAGCGACGCTTGGGCTTGTCCCAATAGGGCTCTTGATTATTTTTGACTTTTTTTCCATCCTTACACTGCGCGTCACCTTTTACTTTCCAATAACCATAAACGCCGGCAGGTAAGGTTTTACAATAGTCAGGTTTACCACTTGCACCGCGCGCGTTAAACGGTGGAGGAGAATATCCTTTCTTACTTTCACAAGTTTTCTTTTTTCTTCCCAGTTTTACTCCCTTTAATTTGGCCCAAACCAATCCGTCGCTCCCGCTGGTACATTTGTGTTTCGCCTTTCCCCAACGCGGTTTTTCAGCAGCATAGCTATCGAGCGCGAGAAATGAGGAGCCGGTTATTAAGCACAAAATCACTAGTTTTCGTTTGTAATCAATCATTCGTTATTTCCCTCTTCATAACAACGAATAGTGTCAGTTTCCGGGTCATAGATTTTTTCTTGGCATTCGCTTTCGGATTGCGAAGCCTTACTCTCGCTGACGTCTTGTTGTCGGCTTGGCAGCTGTTGGTTTGGTAACCTCTGAGGCGTAAACTGAGGCTGGTTTTGCGGCTGCTGCACGTATTGAGGTGGTTGGTTTCGCGGTACTTGTTGGTATTGTGGTGAATATTGCTGCTGCAGATGCTGCTGTTGATTCGGATTCTGATACTGTTGATTCGGATTCTGATACTGTTGATTCGGATTCTGATACTGTTGATTCGGATTCCGGTACTGTTGATTCGGATTCCGGTACTGTGAATTCTGATAATGCTGCTGTTGGTTTACCGGCTGCCCGAGCGAGCCTGGAGGCGCGGACATTTGGTAGTTCTGGGTTTGAGAACTCTGACTTTGATAATGGTTGTTTCCACCAATGCCTGCAGCCTGCATTTCTTGCTGAAACCAGCCTTGATTATTGATTTGCACTGGTACTAGCTTGTAATTCGCTTGTCCTAAAACACCTGCCACAGAGACAGAAATTGATTTATCCGCCATCACACGAGCCGTAAGCCTTCCCATAAGCGGTAGGTCTTCACCTGCATATTGACCGGGCCCAGTGGGCACTAAGTCCTTTAATACCACCATGCCCGGCTGAATATCTAGTACAAAAAGGTGTGTCCAACCATCAACGGCATAGGCTCGACCACTATCGATCCTAATTTTTTTTCCAATAACCGGAACTAACCATGTTCCGTCTAAGGGCATCGGTTGAGTAGCAGGTACTTGTTCAACAGTCGGCAGAAACGCTGGTACTTTGGGGATTTCAGGTATTTCCATGGCGCTAGACCAGGTTGAAAATAGCCATAAGCTTGCTAAACAACCTAAACGTATCGTTCTTAAAATCTTCATTGACTGACTCCTTTGCCTTCCTTTAAAGGCAATTGTTTTGAGGCTCTATTAGATAAAGCGGAGTCTAGCGTTGAAGCCCTTCAAACTATTTGAAATTATTTTTGGTACAGATTTGACGATGAAAACCAAATTAGGCAATGAGGCGAATTATTCCTTCAATTAATGATTTAATTGAGTCATCAATAAACCAAATAATCGACTGGCCTTGCCCTGTTAACATCCAATAAAATCTGAGCAAGTTAATGGCGACCATAACAAAATGCTTTAAACGAAAGGATAGTTTTTTTGATTTATGTTTAAGCAATTGCTGCATCACAATAGCGCCCGGCCAGCCACCAATAAGCGAGAGTAGTTGTAAAAATTTTTCGGTAGTTCGCCAATGACCCTGTTGTGCGGCAAATTTATCGATTTGGTAAAAGGCTATAGATACGATACTGAGAATACTGTAGAGATATAAAACAAACAGTGGAAATCTATTAAATAACACCAAAACTAAAACTATCATCATGAAGCCAGCACTACCAGCAATCAGCAGTTTGGCTTTGAAACCCATAGCAAAATTAACTGATGCCGTATTGACCGATACGAAATTATTGAAGTCCTTTAATTCTGCTAAAGTGGCTCGTGGTCTTCCCTGTTCATCGTTACTGGGGGTAAAGATGATCGTTTGGTTTATTACTGGGCGAACGTTACGTTTTTTAAACGCTGAAATATGAATAAAGGTGTCAGCCCCTCCCGATGGATTGGCGATAAACCCAAAACCTTTTTTATCATTCCAACTTTTCAGTCGTCCTTGCTTCCGCATGCGTCGCCCGCCTCCTAATTAGCATCGTTTGTAGCTTTTACTGAGTCACTGCGCTTCCATTCTATTCTACAGAGGCTTCTAACTGTCGATAATAATTAGATCTAATTTTGCTATAGAAATCTAGGTCATCATCAGAGAATCCATCGATACGAATACGTGATGCTTCTCGTATTTTCTCCCTTGAAAAATTAGTGTTTAACATTCCATATTGATAGGCGACTCTGTCTGAAAATCCGGATAAAATAATTCGAGGGTCTAAATAATATTGCCAAGCAGGAATATCGGTTTCTTGCATAATACTGTTAGTGCAATTAGCCGTTAGCGTGTTGTAAAATTCAGGTTGACGATTCAGACTATTCGCTCTGGCTATCATATCAATAAACATTTTTTGGTAGCGCTTTTTACTCGCGGTAATCGGCATAAAATAGACTTCCTCCGATCGCTTATGCGTCCTTACTCCAATAATATCGCGTTCATCGGCAATAACATAAATTAAATGATAGCGATCGAGTACACCTTTCCATGGACTGTATTGTTGACCGGGTCGCATCCTCGCTTCTATCGATATCACCACGGGGTCGCTGTCAGCAAAATCAAACGATAAAAATGTATGAGCTAAACCAGGCGAGGAAAAAACAGAAATACCATACCAAACGCTATTAAGTTTATCTAAATCAACCTGTCGCTCAGACCATGTAATGTTTTTTGCTTTACCCGTTTGGTCGTAGCGAGCTCGCCTAAAGTTCTGGATAGTCGCAAGAGTTCCTGTTATTTTAACCGTTGCAGTTTTTTCGTTATGCGGCTGCCACGGTCCTTGATTGCTCGCTATGGTGAATAGATAATAAATATTGAGAACTAACACGGTTATAATAATTGCCAATAAGAACTTCCATCGTCGTTTTTTCAAACAAACTCTGGCAAATCCAAAGGCTTTAATGATTAGTCCACCTTTAATGTTAACTCTCCTCAAACCTACCGTTAATCCAAAAATTTAAACATGTTTTAGTCTATTGCCGATCTCAGCTAGTAATCGGTAAGAATATAATCTAGCGCTCTGTTCGAAAATCCCCGCACTCACTATTAACTCATCAGCCTTAGTTCGATTGATAAATTGCTGTAATTTCTTCGTGACCGTTGTAGGGCTGCCGACAAATGCACAACTTAGCATACTTTCAACTTGCGCTTTTTCCATGGGAGTCCAGCAGTTTTCAATGTTATCTACAGGCGGTGTCAGTTTGCCACGTTGACCTCTGATCATCCCTAGAAAACGCAATTGCATACTGGTGAATAAGTACTGTGCCTGCTCATCTGTATCGGCTACGATGACGGAAATGCAAGGCATAGCATAGGGCTTGGTGAGTTGATCCGAAGGTTTAAACAAATGGCGATATTGCTGTAAGGCCTCATCCAAAGCTGCCGGTGCAAAATGTGATGCAAAAGCATAGGGCAGCCCCAATTGAGCTGCCAATTGTGCCCCAAATAGGCTCGAGCCTAACATCCAAAGCGGGACGTTTAAGTTAGCACCCGGCACCGCTTGAATCGCCTGCCCTTCTCTAACAGGTTCAAAAAACCGCTGTAGCTCTTGCACATCCTGAGGAAATTGTTCGGATGCTCTTGGGTCACGGCGTAAAGCTCGCCAGGTTTGTTGATCGGTTCCAGGCGCTCGTCCTAATCCTAAATCAATTCGATTGGGATAAAGCGACTCTAAAGTGCCAAATTGCTCTGCGATAACTAACGGTGAATGATTAGGAAGCATTACGCCCCCCGCTCCGACTCTTATATTCTTAGTTCCCGCGGCTAAATAGCCTATCACTACCGAGGTTGCCGCACTGGCTATCCCCACCATATTATGGTGTTCTGCCACCCAATATCGGTTATAGTCTAACTTATCCGCGTGTCGAGCCAATTCAAGTGACTCAGTTAATGCCTCGGCTGGTGTTTTGTCGATTTTTATTGGAACTAGATCAAGAACAGATAGTGGAAACATTGATTTTGGCTGGTAAATTTAGCAATACTTTAGATTAATTGCTGCGGAGGTTAGGCGCAAGTTATTATCGATTGCTGTCGTTATGAACTTGGTCGGCCGGCAAACCGAAGACTGGCTACCAGCCGTTCAACAAGCTTTGCAAAACCGACCTGACAAGTAGCGATTAATCTCACTAGATTGATACAACCACTTCACCTCACCATTTTCATCTATCCGCAAACAAGGTACTTTTATTTTTCCTCCTTCTGAGAGCAATAACTCTCGAGCTTTTGGATCATTTTTAGCGTCCTTTGTTTCAATTGGCAGGTTCAGTTTGTGCATGGCTCGTCTTACTTTTATACAGAATGGGCATAGCTTAAACTGATAAAGGGACAGCGATTTGAGCTCTGCAATAACGGAATTTTGCTGTTCAGGCGAACGCTTTAACTTAGGTCCTCGAGTGAGGATATCAATAAACGCAATAATGCTACCCAGTATTAAACGGATCAATTTTAACATAGTACTATCTATACAATTGGAGAAAGCCGCGATTTTGCACTGATACTGAGTGACTGTCCAGATTTTTGATGAACTGTAATCATTAACAAGTATCAAATTCGTTTAATATCGAAATTTCTTAGCGAGCCTAGTTGGTTTCATACTCAGCTACAGGCTAATGAGACAAGCGGTTAAAATGAGTATACTATGCTACATCGCTACATTAGGTAATTACATATTGGCAATGAGTAAACCCGTTTTAACAAACGATCTTGAAAGTCTAGTTGATCTATTATTAGCTCAATGCGACGGACAGATTAAGTTGGCTGCACCATTAGGTTTAGGCAAACCTAATCATTTTCTCAATACCATTTATCAGCGAGTTAAAGCAGCGCCCAGTGATTATCATTTAACGATATATACAGCCCTATCATTAAAAATTCCTCAGGCAAAACAACCACTAGAAAAACGATTTTTACAGCCCTTTGTAAAACGCCATTTTGGTGAAGACTATCCTCAACTTGAGTATGTCATAGACAGAGATAACCATTGTCTACCAAATAATATAAAGATCCATGAGTTCTATTTTAGTTCCGGCTCGCAACTTAGTAACGACAGCTCTCAACAAGACTATATTAGCCAAAACTATACACATGTCGCTCGCGATTTAGTTTCTGCAGACATCGATATAGTGGTTCAACAGGTCGCTCAACGAGGCGATCAAATTAGCCTCTCTAGCAATCCTGATGTACTACTCGATTTAATCGATGAAATGAAACAACAGCATAAACCGCTAATGGTGGTTGGAGTTATCAATAATGATCTGCCTTTTCTCGGTGGCGAAGCGCAGGTTGAGCAGCATCTATTTGACTACTTGCATGATGATGCGCAATCGATTCCATTGTTTGGCGTACCGAAAGAACGAGTATCATCTGCCGATCATGCTATTGGACTACACGCCAGTACTTTAGTTAAAGATGGAGGAACTCTACAAATTGGGATCGGAGCTTTGTCCGATGCCATAGTCAATGCGTTAATCATTCGCCAACAAGATAACTCAACTTACCAAAAAGCGATAGAAACCCTTAATGACTCTTTGGCTAATGACTATCTCTCGAGCTCGTTGTTAGCGAAACACGGCTCTCTCCAGCCCTTTAACATTGGACTCTATGGAGCCACCGAAATGGTGATGGACGGCTTTATGCATTTGCGTAAAGCGGGTATTTTAAAACGACAAGTCTTCGATGATTTGAAACTACAGGATTTATTGGATAGGAATGTAATCACCAACCCGCTAGGCCAAGACTCGTTAGAAAAATTGCTCGAGCATTCCCTGCTAACACATAAGTTGAATAACCATAGTTTAGAATGGCTGAAGCAATTTGGCTTAACCGAAGAAACGACCAGAATAGTCGATCAACAACTGATTCTTACCAAGGGTAAATCAATTGGAATCGACTTAACTGACAGTTGCAACTTTGAAAAGCTTCAGAAAAGATTAGCTGGGCGCTCTCTAAAGGGAGGCCGATATCTTGAGGGTGCATTTTATCTTGGTTCGAAAGATTTATATCAGTGGTTCAAACAACTTAGCGGCGACGATTGGAGTGGTTTATGGATGCGGCGAGTTTCCCACATTAACGAATTATTGGGCGGTCAGGAAACCCTCGATCGAATACAGCGTCGCCAAGCGCGCTTTTTTAATACTTGTATGATCCATACCTTAACCGGAGCAGCGGTTTCGGATGGACTAGAAAATGCACAAGTAGTTAGTGGCGTCGGCGGGCAATACAATTTCGTAGCCATGGCACATTCGCTATCGGATGGTCGCTCAGTTTTGATGTTGCGTTCAACTCGTTTATCCAATGGCAAAGTAGAGTCAAACATACGCTGGAATTATGGTCACATTACCATCCCACGACACTTGCGCGATATAGTCATTACAGAATACGGTATCGCAGATCTCAGAGGGCAAAGTGATCAAGAAGTAATCAAACGAATGTTGTCAATCAGTGACTCCCGCTTTCAACCGCAGTTATTAGCAGCTGCTAAAAAAGCCGGAAAAATCGCTACTGATTTTGAATTACCCAAAGCATGGGGCAATAATAATCCTCAAACTATTAATCAATTAAACCAATTGGATGCTTTCAACGACTACCCGTTTGGTTCTGACTTTGATTCAACTGAGCTACAACTGATTAGAGCGCTAACAAAGCTAAAATCTGCTACATCTAGTTTGCCAAAAAAACTTTTGACTATAGCAAGCGCACTTGCTCCGCAACGCATTCCAAAAGACAAATTACATTATTTAGAAAGAATGGGATTGTCAAAACCCTCAACACTGAGCGAGAGAATAACTGCAAAACTGCTTTGTCGTTATTTATAGCAACCTAAGCCACCGCGACTCAAGGTAAATTTACTCGCTCATCCCAATAGACCAAAAACAGATACTCTTTAGCTAGCGGGGAACCTAATACAAAAAATCTACACAATCGTACATTTTGATACGCCTTTTTAAGTCGCTAGACCGTATGATCACCAAACAAACAACGGTTCAAACTTAAAATATTGGAGAAACAAAATGAATTTGTTAAGTACACGCTTATTTATGATTGCAGTGATATTGATGATAGTGGCTGGATGCTCCTCTACTGGGAACAATGCATTACAGTATGAAACAAGGTCGTCCTTGTCTGGAAAAATACGTGAGGGCATTACGAGCAAGTCTGAGGTTTATTCAATCTTGGGTGCGCCGATTAATACCACTTTCTCTGGCTCGGGACTCGAAGTCGCCAAATATGAATATACTCACCTCACCCCTCGTGCTCAAAACTTTATTCCTTACAATATTTTCTCGCTAGTTCAGGATGGCAAAAAGAAGGAGCTAGTTATTCTTTTTGACAATAATAGCATTGTTAAAAAATATGTTATTAACGAATCAGATATCCAAGTTCGCGAAGGAATACTAGAATAAAAACTATTCCAGCTAGCGGGTTACAAAGCGAAACTAGCTCCACCACGCTGGCGCGTGGTCTCTTCATACTTCTTATTAAAACTCTCTACTACACTTGCTCTCTTCAGTTTTCGATAAATTCGGTGATGACTTTGAGAGAGCGCATAAGCTATTTCTTTGACACAATAGAACATCTGTATTATTAGCGTTTTTATTGGTTAATTGCTTGTCTCACGCTGGGCTGTTTAGTAAACGGCTTAATGCCAAACTTAGGATAAATTTCTGTTGGAAAATAAAACACACCACCTTTTGAAACCATCGATATTTTTTTAATTTCTTTAAAATCTTTAGTCGGGTCGCCCGGAACTAAAAAGAAGTCGGCTAATTTATTCGGTTCAATGCTTCCTAAATCATTGTGTCCCAGATACTCAGCCATATCGCTACTGCCTAATTTAATGACCTCTGCCGGACTCATGCCAAACACTTGATAAATCTCTAATTCTCGATGCAGGTTAAACCCTCCACCGAGATCCGTTCCTGGGATTAATTGAATACCACGATCTTTCATCATTTTAACGGTTCTAATAATTTGCTGATAAGCCTCGCGATAGTCTTTATCTTCTTTCTCATTCCCAACATTTAACAAAGCAACTTTTGAATTTCGTTGCACCGCAGGCGGCATGTTCTCGAAATAATCGACCACTCCAGCACGCACTTCGCCGTTACGAGCTGTTAATCCAAATTCGTGGATTGCCATGGTAGGGTCAATCGCTACGTTATTACTGACCATCTTATTAATAGTCGTTTGTACTTTCTCACTGTTTAAATCGAGACCAGCAAAACGACTCATACCAGTTATTCGAAATAAAGTTCTAGTGTCTTCTTCTGGTGTTAATACCCAACCCAACATCACCTGATTGATATGGGTCATTTCATCATAACCAGCATCAATCATGGCATTGGCGTTGGAAAAGGCTGGCACATGACCTGCCACTGACATATTTAACCGGTGCGCTTCTTTGGCAATGGCTGGCGCCCATTCTCCTTGCATGCTGTTGTATAGCTTTACCGCGGGGAATCCTTTTTCTGAGTAAGTTCTAACCGCTTCAAGCGCTTGTTCTAAAGATTCGACAATAATGCCACCATTAGCGCTAAATGAGCTCTTTCCTTCTATGAACCCATAACGCGTTATTCTTGGTCCGGCTAAAATTCCTTTGTCAATTTTCTCTATTAATCCGTCCAAAACATCATTTGCATTTCCCATATCACGCACTGACGTGACACCGGCGACGACATTAAGTAATGCTTGCTCGTCTCCCATGTGACCATGCATATCGTACAAACCCGCAATTAAAGTACCACCACTGGCATCAATTTCCGTTTCATGGTTTTTGGTAGCAACCGATAGCGGTTCAATAGCGATGATCCTTTCACCCTCCACAATCACTGAAACTGCCTCAGTTAATGATAATGATTTGGGGTCAAATACTCGAACGTCGCGAATTCGTACCGGCGTATCGTATTGATGTGCTACCTCCGCTTGTATTTGCTCATAGCGTTTGGCTGAATATTTTTCTGAAAGCTTTCGTAAGTCCGCTTCATGCTGTTCAAAGTTTTTGCGTATAGCGATAAAACGTGGCGTAATATAGGCAAATAAGTGTTGCTGTTGGTCTAAGACAAAATACGACGGATTCAAATCGACACCGCTCAGCGCATAACTTGATAAAACCTGCTTCTGACTATCTTGTTCGATCTCTATCGTTTCTACCCTCTTTAGATTAATTTCGCCCGCCGGTAGTAACGGCAAAGTATGATCATCATCAAGCAATAAAGCATTAGCAAGAATAAACGATTCATAATCTCCACCGAATTGTGGAACATACAAAGTAGGCTCAGTTACTTCAGCTGTTTCGCTTCCAGTTGCGTCTGTCCAACTAGCGGAATTTTCAACTAACGAATAGCTTTCATTAATCGCATTGCCAAAAGTGGTATTGCCCTCGACAGTCCACCTCATTGGAAAACCTAACGGGTCGATCATAATCTGTTCTTTATAATCCTCCCCTCGTCCGTTATTACTGTATCGATAATCTACACTAATTGTGCTTAAATTAGTCTCAGAGTCATTTTTAGTAGTAACCTGCATATTGCCAACAACCACACCATTAAAAATCAATGAAAAAAACTGGTCCTCTGGAACAGGAATTGTCTTTTTAATCGTTTCTTCTAACTGAGAGTTAGTCAGATTTTCACTAGCTTTTTTGCCAGCCAGATCGTTAGCAGAACCAGACTCTTGCGTAGCCTGTTCACAACCAGTGATGATAAAAATACTTGAGATAAATAAGATGGTTATTGTTTTCATTGTTATGCCAGTCCTCTTTTTTAAGGCAGCGTTCAGTATAAGGGAAACAGGTGTTATTAGCTAATTCATAGTGCGAACTAGAAATTAGAGACAGAATTCATCCATTTAAGATCTAATCCATCTCTCTTCCCAAAATTCTTTAATGTGAATTATTGATTAGAGCCATGGAGATTTCTCTTCCTCACTCAGTCAACAATATCAAGGAAAGCATTTATCATTAGCGACTTCAATATCACTTGTAAATAGGTGGTTTGTTAAAACATCCTTATGTTATTTCGTTCTTGATTAACTGATATTCTTTAATAATTTTTTGCGCTAATCAGGCGGATTTAAACTTTAATTCAAACTTACCTTTTGGGTGCCATATTGGGACCTTTTTAAATAAAACCGGTTGGCTAGGGTCAACCTGTTCTACTCTTAGTTGTTTGAAAATCGCATTAAGAATTAGTTTAACTTCCATCATCGCGACATGCATACCAATGCATTTATGAGCCCCTCCTCCAAATGGAATATAAATATTGGGGTGATTCTTGTCTTCACCACGTTCAAATCGAGTCGGATCGAATTTCTCCGGCGAATTCCAATAACGTGGATCGTGATGATTACCATAAATATTAATCCCGGTCCGAGTTCCTGCTGGTATGTCATAACCCAACAGATTAACGTCTTTAAAAAACACTCGAGGAGCCGTCACAACCGGTGGCATAATTCTTAATGTCTCTTTGAATACGTTTTCCGAAACCGTCAAGTCCTTCAATTGTTCATAACTTAGGTTGGGGAATCGGCTAACCTCTTCCGCTATTTTGTCCTGCCAATGAATATTGTCGGTAATTTGCAACATTAATGAGGAAAGCGAACTGGCAGTAGTATCATGTGCCGCCATCATGGTAAAAATAATATGGTCTATGATTTGCTCATCACTAAATTGATTGCCATCTTCATCCGTTGAATCGCAAAGAAAACTGACTAAGTCATTTCTGGGCTGTTTGCGTCTTTGTTTCACTAAACTGGAAAAAACATCGATTAAATGAGCTCGCCCTTTAACCCCTCGATGAAACTTACTGTTTAGCATAGGGATTCTGACTAAAGCCATGGTGCTTTCTACCATATCGATAAATGCTTTTGATATACTTTTACTGACCGCTTCACTCGGATCGAGTCCAAGAAATAATTTAAGTGCTAAGTTAAGCGTTTGAACTTTAATATAAGGAAAAAAGTCAACGGAAGGTTTTAAAGCTAAATCGCTGGCAAGTGCTTCAGACCAAACCTTTATTTCCTCAAAGTAAGCCAGCATGGCTTCTTTTTTAAAGGCATGTTGCATGATTCTTCGGTGAAACAAATGATGCTTACCATCCTTAGACAATAATCCATTGGGAAAAATATCATCAAGAACCACTTCCCAACCTTTTTCGGCGGAAACTATTTCATGAGAGTTTTTTAAGATAGTACCTGTGACATCAGCATCTTGTATTCTGACAATATCAAAACCGAAAATTCTGCATCGAAAAACCTGTCCATGCTTTTGTCTTTGTTGCTCGAGAAATAGAGGCGCGTCTTTTATAAATTGGAGGCTGTGAAACCACGTTTGGTGAATAGGATCTTTGGGTATCTCAGAATAAGATTTCATTGGTTTACTTTGCCCACTAGCTTTCAACAATTAGTCGTTACTTAAATACTAGCATAGTGATGTGACTACCTGAAAGGCTAACTATTCGAATAAAGTATTAAGGTGATTTTGTAAAGGAACCGAAACGGTATTAAAAAATTTATTTCATCATAAAAAATCTTGTGCTGACAATACCCGTCTAGCCACATACAGCACTCAAGTAGTTTTGACTACAATAGAAACTAAAAAGTATACATTTTTTAAGGAAGGGATTTTATTGCGGTCATACCAGAAGTTGCGATTGCAGGAAATTTTTTATGAGAGAACATCAAAAAGTGTATAATAAATCCTATCTTCAACTTTACTGATGTTTTGTGTGTTAGTGAGGAACTGTTCTGACATTTGCTCTATAAGCTTTTGCTGTTCATACCCTAACAACCTCAATTCGGCCATGTGAGCCAGTTCGATATTTGACTGGTTTTTTGAGGCTATTATTAATCTTGCTAAATTGACTAAGCTATCCTCTTTTACTATGCATCCAATCAAAGCGATTGACTCATGATCTTGAGTTGTACATTCGTTAAGGACTTGTTGCTCCTCCTCTGAGATGGTTTTGTTTAGTAACCTATTTAATTCTTCCTTCCTCTCAAACTCGGAGTTAGGTTGAAGGATTGCCGACCGATTCATATTATTGTTCTCAATCTATCAGTTGTTCATAAATAGTATGGTATTTTATAACTCATCTGGCGGCTGTCTGTAAACAGAATCTAATAACAGTCAAAGGTACCAAACGATTGATACGATAGATTCTAACTATCTCGCCCCTTTCGAATAATAATTAGCACTGTTCGATCACTAAGTATCAAGGCATAATAATGCTAATCAATAAACTCCATCTTGCAATAACGGCGTTAAACAAGGGGATCCCATGCAACAAGCCAACGTTTCACTAATTAGCATTCTGCTTATTGTTATCAGTTGGGCCACTATGGCGGAAACTGTTGAAGTTAAAGTTATTGAGCCACAACAAGAACCTCATGAGCTAATCATTGAACTAAGTGGAAACGTTGTTCCAGAACAAGATGCACAATTGGCGACATTAGAAGCTGGCTTGGTAAAAGCCCTGTTTGTGGAAGCCGGCGACAAAGTCGTTTCGGGTCAGCCACTATTATCACTCGATGATACTTTAGCCAAACTGCGCTTATCTCAAGAGGAAGCCGACTATTTGTCAGCGCAGGTCCAGCAACGAGAAGCACAACGACAATATGATGAAGTAATGTCACTTGCTAAAAGCAAAGTCGTTGCGGATAGCTTAATAGCGGAACGCAAGGCCAATCTAGAAAGCGCTAAATCACGTCTTAGCAATTCACAAGCGCGAGTTTCGTTACAAAAAGAAATCGTCAAACGCCATACCTTAACCGCACCATTTGACGGTGTGATCGCTCGTCGAATAGTTAATCTTGGCGAGTGGATTAATCAGCAGAGTCAGATTTTTCAGTTAGTTTCTGATCAGTCACTTCGACTAATTGTCAACTTACCGCAAGAACATCTTAAAGCTATTTCAAACCAATCAGAAGCGACTGCTTTGGTCATCCCAGATGTTATGCCTGATAAGCAATATCAGCTTCCACTAACGAGTGTTGTGGCAGTTTCAGAACCATCAAGTCGTACTCTGCAAATCCGAATCAACCTGCCAGCCGATACCGGATTACTTCCCGGAATGTCAGCACGAGCACGAATTAACTTATCTGACGATAAGGATATCCTCAGCTGGATTCCGCGAACAGCCATAAAACGCCACCCGGATGGCAGTAATAGTGTCTTTACCGTTCATGAGAGTCAAAAGTCTAGCAAGCCTGACGGTAGTAAAATAATCCAGCGTAGAAAAATAAAACTCGTTAAAAGCGATTTAGATGAAGTTGCCGTCTTAGGCCTTCCAGTTAATTCCTTAGTCGTTGTTTCTGGTATCGAACTGCTCAAGGATAATCAGTCTGTCACAACTTTATCGGTCTCACCTATCTCGGTTAAAACGGATAAAACGGATAAAACAAAAGGTAGTCGCTAGTGTTTGAGTCAGCAGCCAAAAGAGGCACCTTAGTCGCCGTAATCGTCTTTATCGTCACTATCCTTGGGATTGTAGCCGCGCTAAAGATCCCTGTGCAAATGATCCCAGACCTCGATGTGCGAACCATCAGCGTGTCTACTGGTTGGCCTGGCGCGACGCCTCAGGACGTTGAAAAGGAGATATTAATTGAACAAGAAAGGTATCTTCGTAACCTACCCAATTTAAAACGCATGACATCCAATGCTGAAATGGGCTCCGCATCCATCGAGTTAGAGTTTCCATTTGGTGTTGATGTTAGTGATGCGTTACTGGATGTTAATAATGCTCTTAGTCAAGTCCCCTCTTACCCTGAAAATGTCGATCAACCTCGCATATTAGCCAACTCCTTTTCCAGCAACGCCTTTATGTATTTCACTCTAAGACCGCTTGAAGGTAATCCTTTGGGCTTAGATATGGATTTAATTCGAGACTACGCTGAAGATAATGTTCGCCCCAGAATGGAAACCGTTCCAGGTGTCTCTGAAGTAAGAGTTGGCGGTGGCGCAGCCAGACAAATTCAAATAAAAGTGGATCCCTCAAGACTAGCCCAACGAGGAATCAGTTTATCGCAAGTACGCAACGCTATCAGACAGCGTAATCGCGATGCATCGGCGGGTGATATTGAATCGGGTAAGGAACGCTACCTTATTCGAATGATTGGTCGATTTAAGCAGGTCGAAGAACTCGACTCATTGATTATCGCTCGTCAAGCCAACACCAATGTTTATTTAGGCGACGTCGCTACTATTGAATTGGATCATTTTGAAACGCGCTCCGTGTCCTATTTTAATGGTGAACGAACATTGAATTTGTCGGTTCGTCGTGAATCCGGTTCCAACGTCATCGATATCAAGCAGCAAATGTTAGTGGTAGTCGAGCAAATCAATCAGGATTTATTGCAACACAATGGTCTCGAATTAAAACTGACTAGCGACGATGTTAAATATGTTGAAAGCTCACTAGAAAACGTCTGGTTTAATTTATGCTTGGGCGCATTACTCGCGACCCTAGTCATGTACTTATTCTTGCGTTCTGCTCAGGCAACTGTCATTGGCGTTTTGGGGATTCCACTTTGTACCATTGCAGCATTTCTAGGCTTGCTACTATTTGACCGAACCATCAATGTTATTTCGTTAGCAGGTGTGGCTTTTGCAATTGGCATGACTGTGGATAATTCAATTGTTGTTTTAGAAAGTATTATGCAAGCCAAAAAACAAGGTATTTCGCGCTTAAAGGCGGCGGTCATTGGAGTGCAAGAAGTTTGGCCTGCGGTGCTTGCTTCCACCACAACCACCGTGCTGGTATTTGCTCCTATTCTATTTGTACAACAAGAAGCTGGACAACTTTATTCAGACATAGCCATTGCCATTGCAGCCGCTATTATTACTTCAATGCTAGTCGCTTTTTTTGTTGTTCCGGTCGCGCTAGCCAATGTCAGTAAAAAAGATTCTGTCGACCAAGCGCAGCAAATCCAGCTTTCCGATAAATGGCTTAAGTTTGTCGGCTTTTTTATCCAAAGTAAAAAGCAAGCAAGCATTTGTGCCATTAGTTTTGTTGTTGCAGTAATGGGCCTAGCTTATTTATTAATGCCAGCGGCTGAGTATTTGCCAGAAGGAGAAGAACCCAAAGCCTTCTCAATGATGATTGCTCCACCTAGTTATAACTTATCGCAAATGGCGACAATTGGCGCTGAATTAAGAGATTACTTCAACCAACATATCAACGCATCGTCAGAGGACTTTGACGCGGGTAAAACCGATATGCCACCACTCGCTTATTACAGCATGCGAGTCAATGTCAGCCGAATCTGGTTTTTAAGTGCGCCAGTTGACAATGATAATATTCAGGCAATGATGGATGCGATCACCGAGAAGTTTAAAAGCTATCCAGGCATGCGTGCATTTTCATCGCGTGGTTCGATCATTTCCAGTAATGATGGTGGAACTCGAGCGGTAGCAGTTGACATTGCCGGGCCGAATATCACACAGCTCTATCAGGCTGCAGAAGCAGTTTATCAAGCAGCTGAAGCAAGCTTCGAAAATCCTCAGCTTAATACTAACCCAGGCTCGTTAAGCTTGAATCAGCCAATGATCGAAATCAACCCAAGATGGGATCGCCTTTCTGAGTTAGGACTCAGCAGTAGTGAGTTGCGTTATTCTGTGTCCGCGCTAAGTGATGGTGCTTATGTCGACGAGTTCATCTTAGAAGATGATAAAGTTGATATGTTTTTATTTAGCAGCGCTGGCAACCAACAAAATATCGAACAGCTAGCAAGTTCACCCATTATTACCCCTACCGGTAACGTAATGCCCTTAAATGCTTTAGCCGATTTAGCCATTAGTAAAAGCAGCAATAGTGTGAGGCGTGTTGATGGTAATCGTACCGTGACTGTGTACATTATTCCGCCACGCAACCTGGCTTTAGAAACCGCCGAACAAATCGTTAGAACCGAATTATTGCCT